>VYLZ01000010.1_pt1 | contig 232136 bp, 222 predicted proteins | sample 5115361 | NCBI WGS metagenome assembly VYLZ01 (sample SAMN12291805, study PRJNA351875) | freshwater metagenome | isolation source: freshwater lake | place: USA: Michigan, Sixteen Lake | collected 2013-08-07 | reverse complement strand
TTAGCAACCCGAAGCAAAGCCAAAACCGCATTGTAAAGCCATCTGAAGCGGCTCAAGGCTACTCCAAACATAAGTACTCTAATTGGCAGGGAAGGAGTTTGTTGTGGTGGGTGTTTGGGTGTGGTGCATACCTGCAATGAGATACGGCCACCCTGCCCGTGCAAGTGAGTGTGCGCGCAGGTGCTTCTAAAGTACACCTGCGGTGCCTGTAAGGGACGCGCAGGTTCCGCGCCTTAGTGGCTTAGTGCGGTCTGGCTCAGGGAGATACGCGCTGTGGAAAAGTATATGTGGGGTAAGCGGGGTAGCTCAAGCTACAGTGATGCCAGGCGCAAGGTGCAACCTAGCGTCGACGCGTGGCTTGGGTAGGGTATTTTATTTAGGTAAAAACATAGACAATGCCCAAGTAAACCCTAGACCAAATGGTCTGATTTTGATGAACCCGCACAAGTCTTGCGGGAGCACTGTAGCGCATGCTACATTTGTAATACGCATCTCGCCTTGCGAGATAAACTATGGTACAACCTCGCGCGGACCTGGGGTAATGGGTAGCTTTGTGGCTGTTAAAAAAAGTTATATGCAGTTTTAGTATCCTACAAATTATGAACATACAATTACCAACAAAAAAAGGACAGCCAAATACCGACCCTATTATTGATTTTCAGCAGTTGGTAGTTATTGGTGCTAATGGCTCAGGCAAGACACGGTTCGGTTCAAGAATCGAAGAAAAGTACATTAGACAGGCACACAGAATTTCTGCTCAAAAATCTTTGACTTTTCCATCACAAGTAAGTCCAACTTCAATGGAAAAAGCCGAACTAGCTTTTACTTATGGTAGTTTTTACGAACATATTAAAGATGAAAATCAATATGTAGCTAACAAAATTAATTATAGATGGGGTGGGAATTTTAATACATTTTTGTTAAACGATTACGAAAAACTTTTGGTACTTCTGCATACAGAAGAATATGAAAAATCACTTAGCTTTAAAGAAGGGAGAATTTCTAAACCAGTAACTAAGCTTGATAAGATCCAGAAAATTTGGGAAACCGTCTTGCCTCATAGAAAGCTTTTTAAGTCAGCAGGAGTTATCCAGACATTTCCTACAGGCAATGATGCAAATAAATACAATGCATCTGAAATGAGTGATGGGGAAAGGGTAATTTTCTATTTAATTGGCGAAGTAGTTTGTGCAAGAGAAAATGTTATTTTAATTATTGATGAACCCGAAATGCACATTCATAAATCACTCATTAAAACACTATTTGACTTAATTGAACTTGAACGGCCAGATTGTTCATTTGTGTATTTGACACACGATATTGATTTTGCATTTACGCGACATAATGCATTAAAGATTTGGACTAAGGCTTTTGAAGGAAATAATATTTGGGATTACGAAATTTTAGATGAAAATATGCCAATACCTGAACAACTTTATCTTGAAATTTTAGGAAGTAGAAAACCTGTAATTTTTTTAGAAGGTGACAATAGCAGTATTGATTATCAAATCTATGAGCAAGTCTATTCTAGTTACACTTTGAAGCCATTAGGTAATTGTGAAAAGGTTATTCATTCAGTGAAATCATTTACTGAGCAAAAAGGATTTCACCATATCGATTCGTTTGGTCTGATCGATAGAGATAGAAGGCTGGATTTTGAGATAACAAAACTAAACGAGAAAAATATTTGGGTTTTAGATGTAGCGGAAGTAGAAAATTTACTCTTAATAGAACCGATTATAAAGTCTTTGGCAAGCCATATGGGGAAAAATCCTGATGAAGTTTTCAAAAAAGTGAGGGCTAATATTCTTGAATTTTTTAGGTTACAATTAGAATCCCAGATTATGCTCCATTTTAAGGAAATACTAAAGCAAAAGCTATTAGAAGTATCTAATTTTACATCAAATGAAATTGCTGCGACATTAAGTGAAGTGGACGGTTTGTACGCCGATATCAACAAGCAAAAAATCTATAACGATATTAAATTTGATTTTGAAAATATAATTTCAACAGAGGACTATGATTCAACATTAAGGCTGTTTAATTTAAAGAATGCTCTAATACCACAATCAAAAGTTTGTGAGCTGACAGGAATAAAGAACAAAGAAGAGTATTTAAAACTTGTCTTAACACTGTTGAAAAAGAGAGACGAAACAAGTACTTTAATGAAAAGTGGAATTGATAATCGAGTGAAAAAAATCAGTACATGACAGGGTATTTACGATAATCAAGAGTTATCCAATCGTAATAAATTTTCTTACTTTCCGTTTGGCTTTACACTTTGCGCAACCTTATTTGTAACATTTACTGTATAGAAAGGTGACTGATTTAGATTCCCGCTTTCGCGGGAATGACGGGCATGGAGAGATGCCGAAACAAGTTCGGCATGACGAAATAGATCCTTCTTGCGCTTTGGCGCAGCACTGGCCCTGCCGCTTCAAAAAGAAAAAAGTAAATATCTTGCGCCATGGAACAACCCAAACCCACCGCAACTGACGTAATCGAAAATGCACCGTTTGGCCACCTGGGCCGCGGCATCAGTTTTTTCTGGGTGGCAGTAGCCTACCTCGTGGCGTTTGTTGGCGCCTGGCTGTATAGCCAATACTACCCCAACGCAGACCCGCGCATGACGATGTTCTGGGCCGACGTGCTGGCGACCGCCATCGTATTCACCTTCAGCTACATCTTTAAGAACAGCAGTTTTTACGACGCGTACTGGACGGTGATACCGCCCGCCATCGGCTTCTATTACCTGGCTTACATTGCCGGGCCCGATACCAACATGACCCGCGCCTGGCTGGCGCTGGGCGTGACGAGCCTCTGGGGCTTCCGCCTTACCTACAACTGGATACGCTACTGGGAGGGCCTGGGCCACGAAGACTGGCGCTACGTAAAGCTGCGGCAAGACAGCGGCAAGCTGTACTGGCTGGTGAGCCTGACGGGCCTGCACTACTTCCCTACGGTGCTGGTGTATTTTAGCAGCCTGGCGCTCTTCCCTGCGCTCACAAGCAGCGCGCCGCTGGGCGTGTGGGACTACCTGGGTTTTACGCTGGCACTGGCAGCCGCCCTGCTGGAGTGGCTGGCCGACGAGACGCTGTTCCAGTGGCGGCAAAACCCTGCAAACCGCAACAAGACCATCAATGTTAGCGTGTGGCGCTACAGCCGCCACCCCAACTACCTGGGCGAAATCAGTTTCTGGTATGGGCTGTTTTTTCTGGGCATGGGCGCTACGGGCTGGGCAGACTGGTACATCTATGCCGCGGGCGCAGTAGCCATACACGGCATGTTTTACTTTCTCACGCTGCCCATGGCAGAGAAGCGGAACCTTACCCGTAAAGCAGATTATGCCGAGCACATGCGCCGCACCAGCAAGCTGATGCTGTGGCCGCCGAAGGCGTAATTAGCGGGTAACCACCAGCCGCTTGGTGGCTACTATCTTCTTGTCTATTTCCAGCGAATAAAAATAGATGCCGGGTTGCAGGTTTTGTAAATCCAACATAACGCTGCCTGTGCCGCGCTTGAGGCTGAGGGTCTTCACCTCTTTGCCCAGAAAGTCATAGAGGCGTAGCACAGCCACGCTATAGGAGCTGTTGCCTGCGGTGTAGTCAATGCGTACCTCGCCGGTGGCGGGGTTGGGATAGGGGGTGCTGAGTTTGGGCGGGCCGGTAAGGGTGTACTGGCTATCTGGGAGCATCTCGCCCTGGGCGCCCAGCGGGAAAACATCGGCTGCCGCCATGACCACGGAGGCATTCACGGGTACGGCATGCACCTGCTGCGCCACTGCCTGCATGGTAGCGGCTACCCAAAATACTCCCGCAAAAAAGAGAAACAGGTGGGTACGCATTGTTACATAGGCAGCACAGGGGGATTTGTGCAGCTAATATAACAACAAGGGCTGTGCCGGAGCGACAACCCTTGTCAGTATGCCATGCTAACTTTTGTTAAAAAAGGGCAACTGGGCCGGTAGCTGTGAAAAGATTCCCGCTTCCGCGGGAATGACAACCTATCGTTGGAGTGGCTTTAGTTCAAGTTCAGGGTGCGGAAGTCGACGGGCAGGATGCGGCTGATGCCGGTTTCTTCCATGGTAACGCCGTACATGACCTGGGTTTTGGCCATGGTGCGCTTGTTGTGCGTAACGACAATGAACTGGCTACCGCTGCTGAACTCGGTGATGATGTTCGTGAACTTGTCGATATTGGCATCGTCAAGGGGGGCGTCTACTTCGTCGAACACGCAGAAGGGTGCGGGCTTGAGAAGGTAGATGGCGAAGAGCAGGGAGATGGCCGTAAGCGTTTTCTCACCGCCAGACAGCTGGTTGATGGTGAGTGGGCGTTTACCTTTTGGCTTGGCAATGATCTCGATGGGGCTCTCCAGGGGGCTATCGGGGTGCAGCAGCAGCAGGTCGCAGGTGTCTTGGTCAGTGAAGAGGCTGCGGAACACGCGGATGAAGTTGTCGCGGATGAGGTTGAAGCTCTCCATGAATTTTTCCCGTGCGGTGTTGTCCAGTTCCTGCATGGTTTGGAGCAGGTTCTGCTTGGCATTGTGCAGGTCTTCGCGCTGCTGCACGATGAAGTTGTAGCGCTCCTGCACTTCTTTGTACGCTTCTATGGCGGTGGGGTTGATCTCGCCGAAGCGGTGCAACTGCTCGCGCAAGGCAAGCGTTTGCTGCTCTACGTCATCCAGGTTGTATTCATCGGCGGGTTTGTCGAAGATCTGGTCTGGCACTACCTGCACGATGTCCAGCCCGAATTCTACGCTCATGCGTTCTTTGAGGCTGTTTTCCTGTATGCGCAGCTCGGTGGCCTGGTCTTTCAGGGCGGCGTGTTGGGTGGCGACTTCATCGCGGCGGGTGCGCTGGGCGCGTACCTCAGTCTCGATTTCAATCACACGCATTTTATGGGCACGCACTTTTTCCTGCTGGGCCTGCAGGGCGGTATCGAGCTCCATCTTGCGGTTGTAGAGGGCCAGGATTACATCGTCCTGGTCTTTGTTTTCCTGTGCCAGCGATGCGAGCTCTTCTTTCAATGCTGCTAGTTCTGTGCGGCGCTGTGCGGCTACTGTGCTCAGACTCTCGATGCCCTCCTGCTGGAAGCCGAGGTCTTTTTCAAGGCCGCTTATCTGATTCTTGATGTTTACGAGCACTAGGTTTTCCTGGGTGTGATGCTGCACCTGTGTGGTAACGGCATCGTTCAGGCGACGCTGCTCGTCTTGCGCAGCCTGCAGGCGGGTTTGCAGGTCGGCTACTTCTGCCTGTAGCGCGAGTAGTTCGGGCTGTGCGGCAGCATCTTCAGTCTGGATGCGCTGTATTTCATTTTCGAGATCTACACCGCGGGTGTTCAGCCTACTAATAAAGTTTAAGTATTCTTCTTCTTTTACTTGCTGCATGGCAAGCTGGCGCTGTGCGAGCTGCACTTCTTTTTGCAGGTATTCCAGGCGCTGGCCGTGGGTTTGGTTTTGGAGGGTGCGCAGGTCCATCTGCTGCTGCTCCAGTTCAGCTTTAAGCTGCAGCACTTCCTGCTTAAGCTGGGCGATGAGCGGCTCCAGTTTCTCGAGGTCTTTGGCTCGGCCGATGCGCTTGCCCTCAAAGAGGCCCACGCTACCGCCACTCAGGTGGTGGCCGCGCAGGGTGGTGGTGCCCATTTCGTCAATGAGGGTAACGCCCTCAGGCACCTGCACGTCGGCGGGTATCTCTCCCTGCACCAGATAAACTTCGCGCAGCAGAAACTCAGCCAGCGGGCGGTACTTAGGCGTAAACTCCAGCTTGTCTATGAGCGGGGTGGCGGCAAGGGGGAGGTTCAGGATTTGTGGGGCCTGCTGAGCCGTGTGGTTTTTCATCCATGCTGCGATTTCGTCGAGCATGAAAAAATGGGCGCGGCCTTTGTTGCTGCGCTTCAGTAGCTGGAGGCCTGCGAGTGCCTCGGCGCGGTTCTGCACCACGTAGTAACTCATGAAGGGTTCTAGCAACCACTCTACCGCAACCTTAATGTTTTCAGGAATGAAGAAAAGATCACTAAGTAGGGGCGTCTCAGTGGCCCAGCCTGGGTTCTTGCGCAGGAACTTCACGCTCTCGCTGTAGCCCTCGAGGCTTTCTACCAGCCCACGCGTGAGGGTATATTCCTGTTCTTTCTGGTCTAGCTGCCGCTGCTGCTGGTAGAGCTGCTCTTTGAGGGTTTCTATTTTCTGCTGTGTGCGCTGCACATTCGCATCCTGCTCTGCCTTTAGTGCAGCTACGCGGTTGTGGTCGGCTTCCAGTTCCTGTGTGGTGTGGCGTAGGCGTGCGGTGGTTTCGGCCAGGGTTACGATTTCATCCTGGCGGCTACGGGCCTCTGTGCGGCTACGCTCAAGTTCATTTTGTAAGCCCTGCACCTGTATGTGGCGGCGCTCGCTTTCACGCTGGGCGGCCTGCAGGGTCACCTCGCGGCCTTTGAGCAGCTTCATACTTTCCTCTACGGCAGTACTCTGCTGTGCCAATGCTTCGCGTGCGGCGCTTATTTGCTGCTCTAGGGTTTGCAGCAACTGGGCTTGCTGGGCCTGTGCTGTGCCCGCCTGGGTTATGGAAAGTTTCAGCTCCTCCATTTTGTGGCTATACTCTTCACGCTGGCGGCCTTCGCCTGCTGCGGCTTCTTCCAGGCTGCCCTGCCGCTGTAGCTGGAACTTCATGCGTTCATTGCGCAGGGCGCTGTCGCTTTCCAGTTTCTGTATGCCTTCCAGGTGGTGGTTGTATGCTTGCTGGGCTTGCTGCAATTGCTCCTCTTCGCCCAGTAGTTGGTGCTGTAGTTCCGTTAGCTGCGCATCAGCGGTGGCAATGCCGCTCTGTATCTCACTGAGGGTATCGGCGAGTGCACGCTCATCACTGAGTAGTGTTTTGTGCGAGGCCTCCAGGCTTTTGAGTTTCAGTATGGCGAGCTGGCTGGACACCTTGCGGTACTGGGCCTTTATCTCATAATACTTCTCGGCGCGTTTGGCCTGCTTTTCCAGCAGCTTAAGGTTTTTTTCTATTTCAAAGAGGAGGTCTTCTACGCGGGTAAGGCTCTGCTCGCTCTCTTCCAGGCGGGCAAAGGTTTCTTTTTTGCGCAGCTTGTATTTGCTGATGCCAGCCGCTTCTTCAAAAAGGATGCGCCGGCTGTTGTTCTTGTCATTCAGCAGCTCTTCTACCTGGCCGAGCTCGATGATGGCGTAGGTGTCGCTGCCAATGCCGGTATCGAGGAAAAGATTGGTAATGTCTTTCAGTCGGCAGGGCACATTGTTCAGCAGGTACTCGCTCTCACCGTCGCGGTACAGGCGGCGGGTGATGGTTACGTGGCTGTACTCGGTGGGCAGTATGTTTCGTGTATTTTCCAGGGTGAGGGAGACTTCTGCCAGGCCAGACTTTTTGCGCTTTTCGGTACCATTGAAAATCACGTTTTCCATTTTGTCGCTACGCAGGTTGCGCGTTTTCTGCTCGCCCAGCACCCAGCGTATGGCATCTATCACATTGCTCTTACCGCAGCCGTTAGGCCCGACAATGCCGGTGATGCCGGTATCAAAGTGCAGGCGGGTTTTTTCGGCAAAACTTTTAAAGCCCTGGATTTCGAGTGAGGTTAGCTTCATAGCAGAGGGGGTGCAAATTGCCGCACGAACACAGCACGGCGCAATGCACAAAGGTACGGCGGCCCGTGGCGTTGTGCAGCACTTGTAACCCTGCAGGAAGCCGCGGTTACCCACAGGCTTTTGAGTTATTCACATGGGTTTGCCGGGTAGCGCAGGCATTTTGTATAGCTACCTACGCCACAGCCTGCATCCGTTAAAGGGTGTTAATACATCCTGCCACGGCTTACCTTACGCGTATAAAAAGCCTACCTTTGCAGGCTGATAGTAAGACATGAATAAGGATTTATACGTTACAAGGCGGTTTATCTGGGCTGCAGGCTTTATTATACTTTTTGGCGCTTTGGTGGCCTGTAAAAAGGAAAGTTCGCCAGCCCCTACTTCTGTGTTTGTGGGGTTCTTCTCGCCTGCGCGGGCCTTACCAGGCGCAGAGGTTCTCATCAGCGGGGCAAATTTTTCCTCAAACGTAGATAGTAATGAAGTCTTATTTATCCATACTGAAGCTTTAGTAGGCGACACTACCAGGGCCACCATACTTTCGGCTACCAACTCTCAACTTAGGGTAGTAGTGCCCAGCAGCCTGCGCGTCGGAAACTATTCCGTAACCATCAATAATTTTGACAATGACATTACGGGCACCAGTTCGTCTTCACTCATCTTTACCGTGTTTATTCCTGAACCGCCTACGGTGACGGGCATCACCCCGGCTACAGGCGCTGCAGGCACGCTGGTAACCATTACAGGGACTAAGTTTGACCAGGTGGCGGGTACTTCACAGGTGCTGTTCAATGGCCGCACGGGCTTAATCTTTGAGAGTGATTCTAACCAGCTGGTGGCACAGGTGCCACTGGGCAGTTCTACAGGGCCTGTGCAGGTGTTCTCAAACGGCTTTACTACTACTGGCCCCACCTTTAATTACATTTCAACCACTGCAGTAGTGACTGTTGCTGGTTCTGGGTTGAAAGCCTACGTAACGGACACTTCATTGCTCCGTGCTGCTTTTAGCCTGCCTACCGATATAGCCCTTACCAGTGATGGTAACGTAGTCGTAGCGGATGCAGGCAACCACCGCATACGCCTCATCAACTTTGGCAATAGCCGCGTAAGCACTTTTGCGGGCAAGGCACAAGGCTATGCTGATGGCAACGATACCCTAGCCCTTTTCAATACTCCGGTGGATGTGGCGTTGGCCCCCAATGGTGATCTCATTGTGGCCGATGCGGGTAACCATGCCATACGGCGCATAAGCCCCAGCCGCGCTGTGACTACGGTAGCAGGTGGTGGTGCAGCAGGCTTTACTGACGGCACCGGCACGGCTGCGCGCTTTAACCAGCCCTATGGGGTGGTGGTAACCAGTACAGGCATTATTTATGTGGCAGACTATGGCAACCATGCCATACGGCGCATAGATGCAAGTGGCAACGTAACCACGCTGGCAGGGAATGGCACGGCAGGCTTTCTAAACGCGCAAGGCGCAGCGGCTCGCTTTAACCGGCCTATACGTGTAGCGCTGGATAATAGCGGCAACGTGCTGGTGTCAGACTACCTGAACAATGTGCTGCGCAGTGTAGATGCTGGAGGGAATGTAACTACCCGTGCCGGCAGCGGCACACAGGGCTACCTGGAAGGTAGTACTGCCGCTGCCCAGTTTAACCGCCCCGTGGGCATCGCAGTAGATGCTGCTGGAAATATATTTGTGAGTGACAACAACAACCACCGCATTCGCCGCATCACGACTGGCAACATGGTAGAAACCTACGCCGGCCTTGGCATCAATGGTTTTAACAATGGGCCCGTAGCCACCGCCCTTTTCAATACCCCACAAGGTATAGCGCTTGACGCACTGGGCAACTTGTATGTGGCAGACTATTTGAATCAGCGCATACGGCTGATTGGGCCGAACTAGCCAACTGGTAGGCGGGTTGCTAAGGTTTTATCAGCAGTTTTTCTTGTAGCCAGTGGTTTAGTTCTGGCCATGCGGCCCCGCCAATGCTTTTGCGCAGCAGGCCAAAGTGGCCAATGCTCTTTAGGTTGTAGGTAGCTGGAACTAAGATGCGTTCTTCCACATTGGTGGCACTGAAATATGCATGTAACCTCCGCAATGCTTTAGGTGTAGCAATGGGATCATCCGTGGTGCCGAGGCAAAGCAGCGGGCCATTGTAGTCATGAAATGTGGTTGCAATGCCGCTATTTTTAAGCCGCACTTCGGCGTCTGGATACAAGCGGCGGCGGTGCCAGTCTCTCATAACTCCTTTGCTCACATCGGTAGCTCCTTTGCCTACTAGCCTGCCTGGCACGTAGCCAAAAACTTGTGAAGCCAGCGGTAAAAGCCCATGCCAAGCGGCGTAGAGCCAAGGCTGTATATGCGGGGACCAGTCTTTGTAATAGGCCGTTTGTGCACCGTAGGTTATGATGGCATTGTACGCTGTGATGGTGGGCGAGAAGCCAAGCACCACACCCCCAATGCTATGCCCCAGGGCTGCAAGCGGCAGGCCCTGAAAGCGTGACACTACATAGCGCGCCACTGCATCAGCATCATGCGTGCCCCAGGCCCAGTAAGAATCTGCAAAGCCAGCAGGCAGGCGGGCAGGGCCGCTCTGCCCTGTGCCGCGGTAGTCGTATGTAAAGGCTGCGATATTGTTACTTACTAAATACTTTGCAAAGGCTGCATAGAAGCGCTGCGGCACAGCAGTAGCGCTGTGTATGATGACCACAGCCTTTGGCAAAGGTGGCAGGTAGCCAGTGGCCGTGAGCGTGAAGCCATCTGGCGCGTTGATTTTGATTTCCTCGGTTTGCATAGCACTTAAACGCAAACTAGATACGCAGCAGGCCCCAAACACCTACCCAAGGGTAAGAAAACCGAAATTCATCAGGGATACTTACTGCCGCAAAAGCTCAGCATAAAACTGCACCATGCGGGCATAGTCTTTCACGCTGATGCGTTCGTCAATGCCGTGTATGCGGCCCAGGTCAGGTTCGCGCAGCCACAAGGGCGTAAAGCGATACACATTGGATGAGAGGGCTGTGTAATGCCTTGCGTCTGTAGCGCCGAGCACCAGCATGGGGGCCACGGCTACCTCTGGATACACTGCTGCTAGTGTATGCTGCAAATGCCTGAAAGCAGCGCTGGTATCTGGCGATACAGGCGAGGGGTCTTCACCAAACTGTTCCGCCATGGTTATTTCTACGCGTTCATCGTTTATAGCTGCCCGCACATGGGCCGTTACGCTCTGCGCGGTTTCGCCGGGCAGGATGCGAAAGTTTATGGTGGCCTGCGCCTCGGTGGGCACCAGGTTGTCTTTGATTCCGCTCTGGAATACGGTGGGGGCAATGGTGGTGCGTACGGCTGCATTGCCCGAGTTGCTCTGCTCATACTGGCCTATCACGGCACCTTCCATGAGCCAAAGGTTGGCAAAAGCCAAGCGTGGCATAAAGGGCATCTCAGGGCCCAGGTAGCGGGCCAGGCCACGTACAGGTGGGGAAAGTTTAGCAGGGAAGGGGTGGGCCTGCACCCGCTGCACTGCTGCGGCCAGCACGGTAATGGCATTTTCGGGGCCGGGCATGGAGGAGTGGCCACCCGCCAGCCTTGCGGTGAGCTTTAGGGTGATGTAGCCTTTTTCGGCGGTGCCAATGAGTGCTACAGGGCGCTGCATGCCTGGCACCAGCCCGTCGGTAATGGTGAGGCCTTCGTCAAGAATATACTCGGCACGAATGCCGCGTTTGAGCAAGAGGGCGGCCAAGGCTTTAGCGCCGCGCTGCCCGCCGATTTCCTCATCGTGGCCGAAAGCAAAATAATGGGTGCGCTGGGGGGTGTAGCCAGATGCTAATAGTTTCTCAGTAGCTTCAAGGATGGCGAGGATGTTTACTTTGTCGTCCAGCGTACCGCGGCCCCAGATGTAACCCTCTGCGATAGCGCCGCTGAAAGGGGGGTGCGTCCATTTGCTTAATGAGGCGGGTTCTACAGGCACTAAGTCCTGGTGGCCCAGTAGCACGGCGGGTGCCAGTACAGCATCCTTGCCCTGCCAGGAGTATAGCAGGCTGCTGCCGCCTACATGTTCCAGTTTTAGGTCTTTGTGTACATTCGGGAACAGCCGCCGCAGCAGGGCATGTAGGCGAGCAAAGGCGGCACTGTCGGTAGGTTCGGCTGCGCTGACAGATACCGTGGGAATGCGGACAGCTTCTGCTAGGTGCATTGCAAGGCTGTCTGGGCTGCCGCTGGTGCGTGCGGCAGGGGCGGGGGCAGTAATTTGTAGCGAGGGCTGCGTAAGTGTGCGCACCAACACCAGGCCTACCAGGAGCAGTAATACCACCACGCCCAGCAGAATGAGTTTGTTTAGAATAGCCTTCATGTACCCCTAAAGTAGTAACATTTGCAACCCTGCTGACGATGGCTGCTTTATGCAGCGACTACGCAGCGGCTGCATACCCCCTGCACCAGCAGGTGCATCTCTGTGGCGCGGTAGCCCACGGGCAGTGCAAGGGATGGGATACGCACAGGATCCAGGCACTCGGTGCGGCCGCAGGTGGTACACTTAAAGTGCACATGGTCGTCGTGGTGCTGGTGCTCCGCGCAGCCATCCGCACAGAGGGCATACTTCATGGTGCCACTGTCATCGGGGACGCGATGTAGCAGGCCTTTTTCTTCAAAAGTGGCCAGCGTGCGGTAGAGCGTCACGCGGTCGTACTGGGCCAGCTGCTGCTCGAGTTCGGCATGGCTGAGGGCATAGCTGTGCGCAAAGAAAACACCTAGTACCTGCTGGCGCGCATCGGTAATGCGCAGGTCGTGCTGGCGGAGTAGGGTTTCGGGCGTGGCGGGTTGTGACATTTTGCTGCACAGTTAACGCAGCAAATCTACATACTAATATGCCCCTTGTGGCTTGCGTACTGGAAGCAATACGAAACCTAAGGTTTGCCAAAATGGCACCCCTTGCGAACCAGCACCCACCCACTACAAGCCACCCTGCCACCCATACAGCCCGTATGGCAGAGGCCTCGCCTGTATTCCGCCAAAACGCCCGAAATCTCTGCCGTTACGTGGGCTAAAGGGTAGGCGGCACATAGATTGTTCATAGCAGAGAGCCAGTAAGTGTCCAGCACGGCTGGCAGCATAACTACCACAGAACCGAATTAACCGCACCCCCAATACCTACACCCATGGGCAAAATCATTGGCATAGACCTCGGCACCACCAACAGTTGCGTATCTGTAATGGAAGGCAATGAACCCGTGGTCATCGTAAACAGCGAAGGCAAGCGCACCACGCCAAGCGTGGTAGGCTTCATGCCCGATGGCGAGCGCAAGGTTGGCGACCAAGCCAAACGCCAGAGCATTGTAAACCCAGACAATACTATCTACAGCATCAAACGCTTCATGGGCCGCGGCTTTGATGAAGCGAAGTTTGACGTAGAGCATGTGCCCTACAAAGTGGTGCGTGGCGACAACAACACCGCGCGTGTTAAGATTGGTGACCGGAACTACACCCCACAGGAAATCAGCGCCATGATCTTGCAGAAGATGAAGAAGGCCGCTGAAGACTACCTGGGCCACGAGGTGAAAGAAGCCGTAATCACGGTACCTGCGTACTTTAATGATGCACAGCGCAAAGCCACCAAAGAAGCCGGTGAGATAGCAGGCCTGGATGTGAAGCGCATCGTGAATGAGCCTACAGCCGCAGCGCTGGCTTACGGCCTGGACAAAAAAGGCACCAACATGAAAATTGCCGTGTTCGACCTCGGCGGTGGCACGTTTGACATTAGCATACTGGAACTGGGCGATGGCGTATTTGAAGTGCTGAGCACCGACGGAGACGCGCACCTGGGTGGCGACGACTTTGACCAAGTGATTGTGAACTTCTTGGCCGAAGAGTTTACCCGCCAGCATGCGGGCATAGACCTGCGCAAGGACCCCCGCAGCCTGCAGCGCCTGAAGGAAGCTGCCGAAAATGCCAAGATAGAACTTAGCGCGCAGAGCAAGGTGGACATCAGCCTGCCCTACATACACCTGCAAGGCGGCGCACCGCTGAACCTGGACGTAGAACTGACACGCGCCAAATTTGAGCAGCTCAGCGATGCGCTCTTCCATCGCTGCATGGAGCCCTGCAAGCGTGCCATGAAAAATGCCAAAGTGAACAATGGCGACATTAATGAAGTGATTCTGGTAGGCGGCAGTACCCGCATACCCAAAGTGCAAAACCTGGTACAAGACTTCTTTGGCCGCACACCGAACAAGAGCGTGAACCCTGACGAAGTGGTAGCGCTAGGTGCTGCCGTACAAGGCGGTGTGCTCAGCGGAGATGTGCAGGGTGTAGTGTTGCTTGATGTAACGCCGCTTAGCCTGGGCATAGAAACTTTGGGCGGTGTGTTTACCAAAATGATAGAGAGCAACACCACTATCCCTACTAAGAAAACTGAAACCTACAGCACTGCCAGTGACAACCAACCTAGCGTAGAGATACACATCCTGCAAGGCGAGCGCCCCATGGCAAGTGATAACCGCAGCCTGGGCAAGTTTTACCTGGATGGCATCCCACCCGCACCGCGCGGTGTGCCGCAAGTTGAGGTAATCTTTGACGTAGACGCGAATGGCATATTGAATGTAACCGCCAAAGACAAAGCTACCGGCAAGGTGCAGAACGTGCGCATTGAGGCAGGCAGCGGCCTAAACAAGGAAGAGATAGAGCGTATGAAGCGTGATGCTGAAAGCCATGCCGCAGAAGATCAACGCAAGCGCGAAGAAATTGACAAACTCAACGCTGCAGACAGCCTGATATTCAGCACCGAAAAACAACTGAAAGAATACGGCGATAAGATAAGTGCCGGCAACAAAACCGCACTGGAAACTGCACTGGCACAACTGAAGGAAGCCCACAGCAGCAAAAACCTGGGCGGCATAGATGCTGCCATGCAGGCCCTAAACGCCGCATGGAATAATGCCAGCCAAGAAATGTATGCCGCAGGCCAGCAGCCCGGCGCAGCCCCCGGCCCTGATGCAGCAGGCAGCACGAACGGCGCACCTGCAGGAGAACCCGGCGATGTGAAAGACGTAGAGTACGAGGAAGTGAAGGAAGAGAAGAAATAGCCAGTGACCTCTCTAATAAATTAGATAATACAAAGAGCCCCATTTAGTGGGGCTCTTTGTATTAAAAGCGATAATTCTATAAAAGCTTATGAACAAAAATGATTTAAATGGAACTTGCAAATTATGCAGTAAGTATAAAGAGTTAGTAAGGAAATCACACTTGGTTCCAGAGTTCGAGTTCAGGGCAAATTCATTTTACGAACAAGAACATAGAATTAAGAAAGTGCAGGTAGACGTTGACGGAGAATTTAAATATAAAGGTATAATTCAAGCTGGCCCCACGGAAAGCAATATTTTATGCCATAAATGTGATAATGAGATATTGAGTGGGTTGGAAAAATATGCTAGTAATATCAACTTCAGTAAAGACAAAATTGTATGTCAAACTTTCGAAAACAAAAAAGGAACTGGTTATGAATTATGGAAAACGACAAAATATAGTGGTATCGATTATGCGCGCTATAAATTGTATTTACTATCCCTGCTATTTCGTGCCAGTATATCTAATTTAGATGGATACACGCGAATTAAGCTAAATACGAATGAAGAAAAAGAATTGGCCGAAATGATTCTTAAAAACAATCCATGCAACGAGGATACCTACCCAATCAGAATTCTTTCTTTTAGGGAAACTCCAATGGAAACCAGATGGTGTAACCACTGTAAGTTGATACATAGTTTTGAGGGGTATCGAACCGCAAACCTTATACTTGGAGGCCTTATTTATGTTTTCTATTTACCAGAGCCAAAGTCTTTTTATTTAAACACATCTAAAAGTGGTATCCATGAAGATAACACCGTTGACATAGTTAGTATTCCTACAGAAGAATTACAATCTATTATTGCTAAAATAATAAAAGCTTAGCAGAAATAAATTGTATTAAGTAATTATTCAATTTTTATTGATGTAAATTGATTTGAAAAAATGCTTGTAAATGGAGCTCAAAAACAAATCATTATTCGACCGTTTCAGTCAGTGACTGCTCGGTTTTGTAGGTAAATCCTTGTTAAGCCAACAGAGTGTAGTAAAGCGACTAGGATTTTGTTTAGACAATCGCGATTATGCGCATGGTTGATTTGCAAGCCTAAAGCACTACATCTGAGATGTAGTGTAAGCTGCTATACTTATAAAGTTTAAACAAGGCCTATGTAACTATTGCCAGCGAGCTACTGCGCCACAGTCGCTTCCAAGTTCCCTACCCGGTACTCAAAGGCACAGGCGCAGCACCAAGCATATTCCTCACCTGCTTTGGGTTTGTCTTTAAGGCTTTTGCCGCAGCCCAGCGTAAAGAGCACCGTTTTGGTTTCACCAGGTGCCAGAACAAATTTTTCTTTTGTGCTGTTGTCTGGCATTCCGGTATCCATTGCTAAGAAAAACTTGGCATTGTAGGCCATGGTATTTGTAACTTCTACTTCAAACGTGCACTGCGTACCCTCGACCTGCATACCACGGGTACGAATTTTGAGTAGTAAGTCGGGCAGGTTTTTCTTTTGCAGTTGTGGGCTAGTAACCTTAATTCCGTGAGGTGTGCCCCATTCACCCCAGGTGGCCTGCACAGGCAGCAAGGCGCGCTGCGCAAAACAGAGGTGTGTGCTTAGTAGCAGCACCCCCAGCATTCGGAATAGTGCCATAGGTTGCATTCGGGTTTAGGTTGCATATGGGTTGACGTGTCAACAAGTTACAGCAGAAATAGCGCAACTAGCAATAAGGTATCGTTAAAATGGAGCAACGTTTGCTACCTGGCGACGAAACAAAGACTAAACTCGTTAAGCAGTGGGCGCACTGTTTCCGGCCTATCAGCAAAGCTGCGGTTATTGGGGGTTTATCACTACCCTATACCACTTCTCATAGGTCTTGCTAAAATCCTGAAACGGGTTGTTGTTACCCGCGCCAAAACCCGGCGGCGGCCCTGCCATACCCCCCCTTCCGCCGGGGGCCATACCGCCCGCCATGCCGGGCATGCCCCCGCCCATGCCTCCCATACCTGTGCCTGCAGGGCCGCCCATCATAGGTGTGCCTTGGTCTGCGGGCAGGGCACCCCCGGCAGCTCTGTCGGCGCCAAACGCTGCCATTTTTATACCTGCCAGCTTTAAACCAACCCCCAGCACCAGCGGCTTGGCGCCTGCCAGCCGAGCAGCACTTACGCACAACTTAAGCGGAATTGCTGCCTCATACACCAGTGCATCATTGGCGTCCCAGGCTATTCTCGCCGCTATACCGTAGGTGTTCTGTAGCGGTAACTTTCCGGTTACGGGTGGATAAAATCCGGCCACTTGCATATCTTTCCAGCCCACTGCCATCCGCAGGCGCATGCTGCGCATATCCCCACCGCCGGGTATGGGCCCGCCAGGCATACCGCCAGTGCGCGCATCCTCATCGCTGCCTTCACTGGCTGGTGCCTGCCTGCGCATGGGCATGTCCTCCTCTGTAGCCGCCAGCGGGAATTGCAATGAAACCGTTCTCTTTCGCTTTCCGGTAGTGTCTATCTGAAGCAGCAGCCCGTTGCGCATGATGCGCATCTGGGTGGCTGGGTCACTGCTTTTAAAGTACACGGTGAGTATAGGCCCCTGGCTGCTGGTGCTGTATGCCAGGTTGATGTTGTAAATGCCTTTGGGTTCGTAGAGCAGCTCGGCATCGTCCCATTCTTTGGCCTGCCCATCAACGGTGATGGGCGGCATAGGCCTGGGCGTGAAGGTGTCCTGTGCCAATAGCTGGCAGTAGCTCAAGGCCAACAGTTTCATACAGCAAATTGTTTTTCAAAGATAGGCACACATAGCTACCGTAAACTTCAGTAATCTAGGACAGCTGGGTGTTAACCTCTTCTAAAAGAAATACAAGAAACCTTAATGCCTTACCTTATGTAAGGTTGCGATTCCTGATTTAACTTGCATTCATTATACTCTGTGGAATATTTAGGCACTAGGAATATTTATATGGCTCACTTATGCTTCTTCGAGTAAAACTATTTTCTGCTAAACTATGCTGGCTAGCAGCTAGCTGGCTAGCACCCGTTATTGCTATAGCTAGTGATGGCTACCCAAAGGCTACAGAGCCTGTAACAAGCGTAAACCCTAAAATTGGGACCGGACTCAAAGCGGCTATAAAGGTGCTGAAGGCCATTAAGAAACGTAATGAGAAACTCAGGGCTGTAGGTAAACTCAATGAAATAAAATATGCAATAGACCTAAGTTGACAATATTGCAGCGGGATTGACAGGTAATGGTATCACATGGGGTGGAAAGAGAATAGCATTTAATAATGCTGAAATTCACATTTACATGCCTAAAGAAAATATTTCAAGTAGCCTAAAAGATGAATGGCTGAATAAGCTTAATAAAACATATCCTGGCATTAGATTCGAGATAAACTCTTTAGAAGAATTTATAAAGTAAGCAGGCATGAAACTAACTAGCATAAAAGATCCATGGATTTCGAAAGAGAAATTCGATTATGTGCTAAACGTAAAGAATAGAGTTTCTAGAGAAAAGTGGATAGAATTTATAAACATGAACAATGATTACTTCACATGGGTTGAGGATACCCAAGAGGGCAGGCGTACCCTTGAAAATATCGATAACGTCCCAGAAAATTTTAGGGAAGGTGAGTTAATTAGATTAAACAAAAGCCAGGCACTTGCAGAATACAATCAAGCAAAAAAATATTTTGAGGTTGTTATAGACTTTAATAATAAAATTGGGATTATCTCAACAACGTTCACTAAGCCTATTAATAGGAATCAGATAGTTTTGCTTTTGAGAATGGCAAACTACTTGGACGCGTTTTTATTAAACAACGGTACTCAGGTTATTGACGAGAAATTACTTGCTAACCTTACATAGTTCATCAAATTTTTACCTTTGCACAATTGTGCCTCTAGGATCGTGTGCCTAATATCTTAAGCGTCCTAGCCCGCTGCACGCGCGAGCGTCTTCGCTCGTGCGCAACAGCATTCTGAACACCCACGCTTACCCGTTGTATTTTAATCCAGCTATGCACTGCATATACCCTCAGCAACTTATACCCCAAGCTGAACCAGGAGGCTCAACTATGGCAGCGCACGAGCGAAGACGCTAGTTTCATACAGCAAATTGTTTTTCAAAGATAGGCACACATAGCTACCGTAAACTTCAGTAATCTAGGACAGCTGGGTGTTAACCTCTTCTAAAAGAAATACAAGAAACCTTAACAACTGTTGCACCCTTAAAGTGTAATCAGCCGCAAGTCTAGCCTTCACTCACCAGCTGATAAATCCCGCGCAGGTGGCGGCCTTTCTCGCCGTAGTCAAGCCCGTAGCCGATTACAAACTCATTGCCAATTTCAAAGCCCACCCAGTGTGCAGGCACGGTGCCCTGAAAGCTACCCGGCTTAAACAGCAACGCAGCGTAGTAAATGCTGGCGGCACCTTCCGCTTTCAGTTTCTCATCCAGGGCCATCAGCGTATTGCCGCTGTCTACGATGTCTTCCAGTACAATGATGTGGCGGCCCGAAAGCGGGATGTGCGGCTCTGGCACCACGGGCCTGCCGCTGCTTTCAGTGCCTGCGCCATAGCTGCTCAGCTTCATGGCCATGATCTGGTACGGGAAAGTGATGCGTGCCACCAGCTCGCCAAAAAACATATAGGCGCCTGTAAAAATGGGCAGCAGTATGGGGTTTTTGCCCTCGTAGCTCTGGTTGAGTTCGTGGGCCAGGTCGGCTATTTTGTTCTGCACTACCTCAAGCGGGTACACCCGCTCAAACGTTTTGCCGTCAATGCGGAAAATGGGCGGTGCTGCGGAAGAGGCCATACGATGTGGAATGTGCCTAAAAAGGGGTTGCTACCCATTGGGCATGCGAAGGAAGCAAAAAATTTCGTTCCTGCATTACTGATACCGAACCCGTAACTTTACACCCACAACCTGAACCGGCCGGAGCAGCTTACCTGCACCAAGGGGTGTAGGAATGCCGGGCCTGCCACCACCCAGATGAGCGACCCAATCAAACACGAATGCGGCTTAGCACTGGTGCGGCTGCGAAAACCATTAGCCTACTATCAGGAAGTATATGGCACCCCACTTTGGGGCCTGAATAAGCTGTATCTGCTCATGAGCAAGATGCACAACCGCGGGCAGGATGGTGCAGGCATTGCCAGCGTGAAGCTGAACATGCAGCCGGGTGAGTCTTTCATCGCGGTAGAGCGGGTGCTGGAACCCGCCCCACCCTGGCAGGCGCTGTTTCGCAAAGTAGACAAGAAGCTGGAAAAGCTACAGCGCGAATACCCGGGCATACGCAAAGACCCCGATGCGCTGAAGCGCCACTACCCTTGGGCGGGCGAGTTGCTGATGGGCCACCTGCGCTACGCTACCCATGGCAGCCTGAACGTAGACAACCTGCACCCTGTAGCCCGCCTGAACAACTGGCAGGCACGGAACCTGGTGCTGGCGGGTAACTTCAACCTGACCAATGTAGAGTACTTCGTACAGAAACTGATAGACCTGGGCCAGCACCCCCTGCACAGCACCGATACCGTGACCATGATGGAGCGCATCGGCCACTTTCTGGACAAAGCCAACCAGGAGCTCTTTGACCAGTTCAAAGCCGAGGGGCACGACAACGTAAAGATATCAGCGCTCATCGCCCAGCACCTGGATGTGGCCCAGCTCATGCGCCGCTCAGCTAAGTATTGGGATGGTGGCTATAACATTGGCGGGCTGCTGGGGCATGGCGATATGTTCGTTGCGCGAGACCCGCGCGCCATACGCCCCTCGTTCTATTACATGAATGACGAAGTGGTGGCCAGCGCAAGCGAGCGGCCCGCACTCGCCACTGCCTTCAACGTGCCCATCAGCGAAATACAAGAACTGCCCGCAGCACACGTGCTCTGCGTAAAGGTAGATGGCCGCGTAAGCATAGAGGCATTCGCCGAGCCGCAGCCCGAGATGCGCTGTAGCTTTGAGCGCATTTACTTCTCGCGCGGCAGCGATGTAGATATATACAAAGAACGTAAACAACTGGGCCAGCTGGTTACCCCAGCTGTGCTCGAGGCCATACGCTACGATGTAGACAATACCGTGTTCAGCTTCATCCCCAATACTGCCATTGCGGCTTTCATGGGCATGCACGAAGCGCTGGACCAGTACCTGAATGACCGCAAGGCCGAAACCATCGCCAGCATACATGCCCGCATCAGCACCGAAGTCGCACACCGCATACTGGCCGCGCGCGTACGCACCGAGTATGTGATACTGAAAGACACCAATCTGCGCACCTTCATTACCAACGATGCCAGCCGCGACGACATGGCCGCGCACGTATACGACATTACCTATGGCACCATACGCCCGGGTAAAGACAACCTGGTGTGTATAGACGACAGCATCGTGCGGGGCACCACGCTCAAGCAGAGCATTCTTAAGATTTTATCACGGCTTAAGCCGCGCTGCATCGTCATCGTTTCGTCTGCGCCGCAGATACGCTACCCCGATTGTTACGGCATAGATATGAGCCAGATAGGCCGCTTCATTGCATTCCAGGCTGCGATGGAGCTCCTGAAAGAGCGCGGGATGCAGACTGTGATAGACGACACCTACCAGCGCATTGCAAAACTGAAAACCGAAGACGGGCTGGAAAGCGAGAACTGCGTGAAGGCCATTTACGCGCCCTTTACCGAAAGTGAAATCTCAGACAAAATAGCTACCCTGCTGGCCAGCCCTGACTTGGACTGCGACGTGAAGATTGTGTTCCAGCCTATAGCCAACCTGCGCACGGCCCTACCCAACCACACCGGCGACTGGTACTTTACCGGCAACTACCCCACCCTAGGCGGCAACCGCGTAGTCAACCAAGCGTTCATGAATTATTATGAAGGTAAGGATGGGAGGGCGTATTAATTTGTCAATACCACTAGAAAGAAAGTTGTAATTCAAATGGCCTATTTAACTCAAATGATTAAAGGAGAAATAGATGCGGATTTTGTAGAAATTATCATTAATGAAATGTCGTTATTACAGGCAATACATTCACCCGTCCATTCTATTCTAATTCATGGTATGGGAGGTAAAGAGAGGAGCTTTTACTGGAAATTAAGAAGGAAGAATAAAAGCGTTGAGTTGTTATGGACAGGATGGTCAAGTAACGTTTGGTGGACATACTTGCTTAGTTTCCTCGCAGGCCAAGCAGGGTTAGCAAAAGTTCTAGATATAAGCCAAATAGCTGAACTATACCTTAGTATTGGTGGCCAATCAATGTGTGGGCTTTACTTTATTCCTTGCGGAAAGGTGGCTAAAGTTCTGGAGAATATTAAAAGTACTAGGGAGCCAAATCTTTTAGAAATCCTTTCTGATGAAAGAAATTATTTCTTACTAGTAGTTGATTTTGACTATTATAGTAAAGATAGAGATGGTGAGATAGTATATAGAGAAGTGATTATGGGAGAAACGTTAGATCCCGAAATTGTAACATTGCTCACAAGAACTAAATAATTGTAAAAAGACTCTCAGTAGCAAATTTCTTTGCTATATATCTTATTCAAATCCTAGAATTTATGAAGCTGCTACTGAGTATTTGTTAGATGGGCACTTCCCCCGGCAGCCGCGGGGCTCCTGCCCCGTGCGCCAATTATTCGCGGCATCCCAATGGCATGCGTTCTACTGTTGCCCTTCGGCAAGTTCAGTGTTACTTAGCCGATTTGCCTGCAACGCGATGAGCAGTGCAAATGCAAGGTAAATAGGCGCGGCTACTTTGTCCTGGTCGGTAAAGTTGTTCAGCAGTGCGTGGGGGATGTAGCTTACTAGCGCACCGAGGGCGCAGAGGTATAGTGCGCGGCGGATGCTATCGGCTTCGCGAAGATACGCACGGGTGCCGCCCACAACGGCAATGCTATACATCAGGCAGATAAGCAACAGGCCGGGTATGCCCATATCCGCGGCAGCACTGAGCGGCTCACTGTGCGCGCCACCTAGCGTGCCCTGGTTGGTGCTGATGGGCGTGTGCAGGCGGCTCTGCTGGTAGGGTGCATATTGCTCTACATATGTACCTGGGCCAAAACCTGTAATGGGGCGGGCCAGCATCATCTGGATGGCAGCATCCCAGCGGTTGAGCCGCTCTTGGTTGCTCATGTTACGTTTGGTGTTCAGCACCGATGCCAGGTGCTCAGTAAGCGAGCGGGCTTCGCCTTTACGGCCAGTACTGAATGCGTCAAATTGTTGGAGGGTAGTCACGGTAATTATTGCTATAGCAACTACTGCGATGCCCCAGCCTGCACGCGCGTTGCGGCGCACGAGTACAAGCCAGGCCAGGTAGCCAACCATGCATGCAGCACCCAGCCACGCCCCACGTGTGTAAGAAAACACAACACCCACGCCCAGCAACAAGGTCATGCAGACCCAGAGCACCCAGCGTTTGGAATGAAACATAAACACCAGGGGTACCGGCAGTACGGCTGCAAGCAGCGTGGCATACGTGCCGTGGTCGTTAAAAAAAGGCTGCATGCCTTGGCTGCTGGTGGTGAAGCTAAAGCCCGTACCCGCATGCCGCACGAATGTATACATTGTGACAAGTGCAGTGGCCGGCAGAAGCACAAACACCAAACTGCGCTGCCACCTGGCATGCTGCAGAAGCAAGAGGGAAAAACCAATGAAAGCGCCCATCAACCAACATGTGGCGGCAAAGAACTTAAAGGAACGCACTGGCATGGAGCTGTAGCAGCAGCAGAGCAGCATCCAGGCCAGGTAGAGCAGAATGACTTTCGCCAGCGGTGTTGCGAGCGCCTGACGCAACCAGACTCGGTGTGCATACGCCTGAAATAGAAGTGCGGGGGTGAGCAAAATACAGGCGGCATCCGTAGGCACCGTAAAGCCGATACCCGGGAGCGGCGAAAGCTCGAGCGAGAACGGAACCAGCGCCAGCATAGCTACCCACAGGGCTGCTGGCCGTACGATTGCCAAGTACACCAAAAGGCAGCCCCCCGCTACCGTTGCGTAAAGCACGGGCCAGGTGCTGGGTGCCAGCCGCCAGCGCAGGGTGAGCACTACACCCACCCCCACCGCAAGTGCGCATAAAACACCCACTGCACGCTGGCGCAGGGTGCCGCTTAGTAGGGCTTTGGTAAAATGCGTTTCTTGCACGGTGAGTACAGCGCAGCTATGTACTGTGCAAAATGATGAAAATACCTCAGTAGCAATTAAACGGGTACTGCAAAATATAGGGGTGCTATTGCTAGCCCATGCGCTGGTGAAGCCTGCCTGGGTGCTGGCAGAGGTATGGGTGCAAAACCAGATGGGGCATGCACAATATGGCGGCTTCTCCGCCATGTTTCAGTTGGCATTCGTACTTAGCCCTGTGCTGGATATGGGCACTGCCATGCTACTTACGCGATACTATGCAAAACAACTAGGCGAGGATGGCCGGGCCCATGCGCTACAAACCTATACACAAAACGTTACCAAACTGCGCACACTGCTTGCAGTGGCCTACATTGTGCTGGTGCTGGTAGCGGGGCTGGTGCTTGGGTATGCTGCAAACAACACTTGGCTGGCATGCCTGGTGCTGCTGAGCGGGTACAATGTTGCCATCGGTGCACTTCTGTTTATGCGTGCCCAGCTGCAAGGCCAGCTACGCTTTCGCGCCGAAGCATTTGCGGGGGTAGCAGACAGGCTGCTGCTTATGCTGGCACTGGTGGTCATTACGGCGGCAGCATTCACCATTGGCCCGCTGGCATTCGCGTTGCTACTCTTGGGTACTGCTGTGGCTGCAATTGTTCTTGTAGGGGAGATTGGGGGTGTTCGTAAAGTGCCTTTAGCTTTTACCGTTTCATTCGCATCCCTTACACAGCTCAAACCCTACTTATTAGCTGGCTTGCCCTTAACGCTTGTGCTGCTAATCAGTGCGCTTAACGAAAGGCTACCCGAGCTGCTGATAGAGCGGCTAGAAGGTGCTGAAGCAAACAGCCTTTTCGCTGCCGCACATCGGTGGTACAAAGCGGCCGACATGTATCTATGGACAGTAATGCCTGTGTTTTATGCACGCTTTGCTGCGGCGCATCTACCCGAGAATGATTCTGAGAAACTATTGCGATATGGTACGCGCATTGCAGCACTACCCGTGGCTGCATTTGGTGCTGTGATGGCATGGTGGCCTGAAGTTTTCACTCTGCTGCTCCGAAACAGCACGCCTGCCGAACTCAGCATTGTTCATACACACCTGCGCTGGCTGGCCGTGCCGCTTACACTACATGCACTTGTGGTAGTATACGGCACGCATCTTACAGCAAGCGGGCACTTGCGTGCCCTTATCTGGGTCCAGATATGTGCCGTCGTAGCACAAGCTGCAACCAGTGCAATTCTACTGCCTACCTATGGCGCACAGGCGGCACCCATAGGCGTATGTGTAACTATAGGAGTAGTAGCCATTGGCTATCTATACTTTCATCACAGGTTTATTCCAAGGAATGTGCAGTGGCGGGTACTGCTCCGCCTACTTTTGGCCGTAGGTGCCATGCATGCAACTGTGGCCCTGCTATTGTTACTGCCGATTACCGTTGGCATAGCGCTGGCAGCTGGCGGGCTGGTGCTGCTTGTGGCTGGCGTACCTATGACTGACTGGCGCAAAGGCTATGCCCTGCTTATAGGCACACAGGAGAAGCGTTGACTGGTCGAGCCCTGCTCTTTTTTAATCGAATAACAGGGTAGCGGTAGGGGGGTAGCTGTAACTTTAGGGTTGTTAATAGCGTCAAATACGCAAATCCACAACAACTATGTCAACCCCGACTGCAGGCCAGGTTATCATTGAACTGAGCCGCATTAGCAAACGCTATGTGATGGGCACAGAGGTGATACACGCACTGCGTGATGTATCGCTAAACCTGCACCGCAATGAATATGTGGCCTTCATGGGCCCCTCGGGTTCTGGCAAAAGCACGCTGATGAACATCCTGGGCTGCCTGGACTCGCCCAGTGGTGGCGACTATGTGCTGAATGGCATCAACGTAAGCAATATGACCGATGCCGATCTGGCACAGGTGCGCAACAAAGAAATCGGGTTTGTGTTTCAAACGTTTAACCTGCTACCCCGGCTTACCTCGCTGGAAAATGTGGCCCTGCCCTTAATCTATGCAGGGTACAGCCGCACAGAACGCCTGAAAATAGCGGCGAAGACCTTGGAAAGTGTGGGTTTAGGTACGCGTATGGGCCACAAGCCCAATGAACTTTCAGGTGGGCAGCGCCAGCGTGTGGCAGTAGCCCGTGCACTGGTGAACAGCCCCAGCATCATCTTGGCAGATGAGCCTACGGGCAACCTGGATAGCAAAACTAGCTACGAAATCATGGCACTTTTTGATGAGCTGCATGCCAAGGGCAATACGATAATACTGGTTACCCACGAAGAAGACATTGCGCGGTATGCCAGCCGGATCGTGCGGCTGCGCGATGGCGTGGTAGAACAAGACGAGCAAAGCCCAGGCCGCAGAGAATTAAGCAAAGTAGCGCAGCACTAAACCAAATACTATGGTTGATACAGTTGCGTTATTATTCTACATAGGGGTAGAAAGCGAAGCGGGCCGACAAATTGTCGGCCCGCTTTCATATATTCTTACTTGGGTTGAGAATCAATAGCTCCACAGGTTGTGTTCAAACTGGATAAGCTGCTGACGGCGGGTTTCAGCCTCTTCTACACTGTTCACGCCCAAGCCCGAAACGCTGGATACAATACCCGTGAACTGGCGGGAATCCAGCACATCTTTAATAGACTTGTCTTCTGAGTCGTTAAAGCGGTTTTTGTATTGGGTGTTGGCCAGAATTTCAGTTACGATGGGATCATCAAACTTGAAACAAACTGCATTCTCATCAGGGATGGTTCCCTCTGGGTGGCTAAGCACCAAGCGGATAAACTTGAGTTTGTACACCATTTCGCCACGGATACGGTCGAAGATGCGGTCTTCTACAAATTCAACAAAGTATTCCAAGCTTTCGTAATTGCCTTCTGTGGGTACTAGAGGTTTAGTTTCGTCTTTTGCAGTTGAAGAAACATCCTCCTCGCCGATATCAAAACCAGTATCGTCGCCTTCACCAATGTCAAACTCTGTATCATCTCCCTCTCCTGTGGATGCATCACCCTCTCCAGCTGCAGGTACAAGTGTGCCTGAGAATTTCTGAAGCTTCTTTTCGAAGGTGGCAACATCCATGGTTTTGTAGAGCGTGTCGCCATTGTAGCCCACAATCTTGGAGCCTTTCCAGGCGTTCATCAGGGCATACACCATTCCGCGGGTATTGGCCTGGTAGCGTGGGTCTTCGCCACGTACGTACTCACGGTTAAAGTTTGCATTCCCTACAATGAGGGGCTTGTTAATTTTGTCTTGCAGGTCGAGGCGCATTACAACGCGCTTCTTCCAGAAGTGGTCGTCCGCGCGGCGTGAGGGGCCACTTTGTGCGGTTAGCTTAGATGCAACCAGCACCAAAGCCAAAAGAGAAACAACAATATACTTCATGTCTGGCAGGCTTATCGTATGGAGAATTTCAGGGTCAGGTTGAAGGTGGTAAATGCTTCTTCAATCTTGGCGTTGTTGAAGTTATTGCGTGCAATGCGTTCTATCTGCACAAAGCAGGTAGTACCAGCTGGCACGTCACGGCTCACTTTGAATTGCAATGAGGGCGATGCTACAACATTTGATGTTTGTGCTGCGGCAATATCTTGCGGAGCGCCCAGGCCAATCTGTGCTTTCAATTTGGCATTTACAATCTGGTAGCGGGCATCTTTCGGTAGCGCACGCGCGAAGTTCTCATCGGGCACTACCCTTACTTCTACCGGGTTAGCACGGCTAATAGGGGTAACGCCATCGTAGCGTTGACCATTTACAAAAATGAGCAGGTTGGGCTTGGGTGGGGGGATAACCGTATAGGCCACATCTCCTACCTTAACAATTTGTCCATTTGTGTTACTAGCAACATTCAAAACTGTTTTGCGGCCCGTAGGGATAATGGCCCATTTGCGGCGGCTTTCTCTGCTGCCCACAGCTTGTGCCTCTGATGCCGTAATCACAGGGTTGTACAAGTCACCCAGCGCGGGAACGTCCACGTTGATTTCGTTCAGACAGTTCTGGTACATATTGTTGATTGCAGCTGAGGTAATCACCACTTCAGGCTTGCGTACCTTAAATCGCTTGGTGATCGTTAAATTTTGCAAGGTACCATCACTTTTGGGCACTGAGATGGTAGCTGAGTAGCCCTGCTCACCCTCGCTTTTGCCTGCAGGTATTACCCCTGCACTAGCAATTACGCGAAGCGTGGCAGCATTTCCGTCAGCATCCACCTTGAGGGCCCCAGAACCACTCGCAAATTTTGGCTTAATCTGCTTCGAAGACATTGTAACGAAGAGTTTCGTTTCGAACGGCATACCTGCAGCTACCTGCTGACTGTAAGGAGCATCCATCGGGATAATGGAGTCGATCTTAAAGGGTATCACGTTCAGCTTGAGGCGCAGCATTTCAAGCAGCTGGCTTTCCAATACGCGAACGTCGTTCTTGAATTTTTGCAGCATGGCTATGTTTGCCAACACCGGCGACCCGTGGAACACCATGTATTCCCACGTTTTAGTTTTGATATCCGCGTTTTTGTCAATAGATGCATCGTCCCTAGGGTCTATTGCTATTAACGGATAGTTTCTAAAGGTCTTGTCAGAAGGGTTTACACGCTTCTGAAATTCACTGGCCCAATTCACGTAGCCGTTTAGGCGGTCTTTTAGGCGGAATGCCTCACCAGAACCACGTCCACTATTGGCTTCTTCATTTCCGGCAGGATCTTTATAGTTATCCTTCATCCAGTACCGGAAGTTATTCTCCGTATCGCTTTCGTTGTCGTACTTATGCGTTTCTGGGTTCAGCTTTCCTATGCGTGAATCACCCATCATAACAATCTGGTCGTCCAGATATTTGATTACTTCGTCAGTCTTGTTGCGCACCTCATCCACCTCTTTCAGAATATTTTCATTCTTCTTATTTCCAGAAGAAACTTCTTTAGAGACAGCATCTTTAATGTCGCCTCCCAAACGTGTGTTCTTCGCCGTAGTATTCTCGGTAGAAGCATGCAGAGATTCTGCAATCAGCTCGAAACTGCGCAATATTTCAGCACTCACGTTAAGGGCCAGTAGGGCCGTCAACACGAGGTACATCATATTGATCATCTTCTGCCGCGGTGATATTTTACCACTCGCCATGTGCTATGAGGATTTTAAGAGTTGACTTGAAATAGAATCAGAGTATTCAAAATTACCCTTCCACTATTACCATATGTGATAGCGGAAGGATAGCCATTATTTAGCGCCAGTAGCCATTGCGTTAATCATGCCACCGTAGATGTTATTCAGGGTTTGCATGTTTTTGCTCAGGCTTACTACCTCGGTGCGCAGCACTTCAGTTTCCTTGCTGGTGTCCACCAGGTTCTGCATTACGTTGCTTATGCCGCCGTAAAACTTATTGATGCTATTCAGGTGCTTCTGGGCATCTTCAAGCTCTAGCGCGTACACAGCATTCAATGATTGCAGGTTAGAAGTTACCGTCTGAATCTGAGACTGGTAAGACTTAACATCGTTTATGCTGTTGCTAAACTGGTTCATCGTATCTACGGTACCTGAGTAGCTCTTATTCAGTTGGTCAATTTTGCCACTAGCTGCTTTCAGTTTGTCGCTGAATTCGTTTGTAGCAACAGTAACATCAGAAATTTCAGCCAGGTTAACCACGTTCACTTTCAGGCCATTGATGCTCTCAGCAAGCGATTCAAACAACTGAGGAGATAATTTGGCTTCAGCCAGCATCTTATCCATCTGGGCCATGTCTTTGCCCATGCCCATCATGCCTAAACCACCGCTTCCCATCATCATTGGGGCTACGGGTTCTCCGTCGTCGTTTAGATCGATGTCTATTTCATCTTCCTCGATATCGTCCTTTAACTGGGCGAATACTTTATGCCAGCTCCAGTGAACTTCATCTTCTGGCAGGGGCTCGAAAGCCGAAACAAAGAAGATAACAGCCTCAGTGCCCATACCCACGATGAGCAGTTCGGTAGCAAAAGGCCAGTGCAGAATTTTAAACAAAGCACCGATGATTACAATGGCTGCACCTACGCCATACAGGATGCCTACGCCTTTTTTCCAGCCCTTAGACATCAAGATGCTGTTACTCTTTTTCGCCATATATGTACAGGATTAAGAAGTTGACGGGATAGGGGGTTGAGAGAAGAATATGTTATGAAGGTAAGTAAACTTATTAAAGTTTTGCTGCGCCAGCACGGCCTAACACAGAAGTAACACAGCGGAAACCGATAAATGCTTTGGTGGTATCAGCATACTCATAGGTGCGGGTACCTACAGAGAGGAAATAGCCCACATCTTTCCAAGAACCGCCCCTAATTACACGCTTCTTGTTTTTACCCTTTGGGTCGCGGTAAATGGGGTTCATGTCCCAGGCATAATTATACCCTGTTTCTTCGAAATCGTCTTCGCACCATTCAGCGGCGTTGCCGGCCATGTCATACAGGCCATAGTCGTTGGGGTAGAAGTCTTTGGTGGGTGCAGTATAAGAGTAATTGTCTCCTATATAATCTCCGCGGTTGTTCTTGAAGTTTGCCAGGAAGCAGCCTCTTGCATTGCGCAGGTACATGCCTTCCCATGGGTAAATTTTGTGCTCAAAGCCGCCACGTGCCGCATATTCCCACTCTGCCTCACTGGGCAGGCGGAAGTATGGCATCGGGGTCAGGCCTCGGCCTGCACGGTATTCATTCAGACGGTTCGTACGCCAAACACAGAAAGCCTGTGCTGCATACCAGTTTACACCAACCACGGGGTAATCGTCAAAAGCGGGGTGCCAAAAGTAATTTTCTACAATAGGCTCATTGTAGGTATAGGAGAAATCGCGAACCCAGGCCATGGTATCCGGATAAATCAATGACTTGTACTTAGGCTCTAGCACTTCATAGTTATAGTATCGCTTAAGGCGAACTTTAACAGAATCTAAATACGCCTGCTCGCCGAGCTGACCATCTGGTGTAAGCGATGCCTCAATGAATGAGCGGTACTCATTGTTGCTAATCTCGCCATCGTCCATGTAAAATGAGCTGATGGTTACCTGACGGTTAGGCGCAACCTGAGAGTTGTTTACATCCTGATCGTTCTGGCCCATGTGAAAACTGCCCGCAGGCACCACCACCATACCATAAGGTACAGGCTGGTCCCATTTGGGTCGGTCGGGAGCGCCGGTCAAGTCGCCGTCATTGCGGCCGCCGCGGCATCCGATCAAGAAGGTGACAGAAACCGCGCAGAGCAGTGCTAAGTATCTCATAATGTAGGCTTTCGCGAAAAGCAAGTTGCTGATTTTAACGCTTGGTAGTTGTGGCAAATATATAGAATTCCGATAAACTCACAAGTTTTCGGAAGTTAAAGGTTAGGGTAAACTGACAAGGCCAATGGCCACATTTCATGCCAAACTTAGCGAAAATCTCGCTTCTCGCTAGGGCTTAAATTGGCAGGAAAGAGGCGGAAAATGCGTTCTAAGGTATAACTTATCACTATTTCGTGGCTGCCGCTTACGGCAGCCCCTAAAGCACTGGTTGTGTAATCATAAGAATAAGCCACAAATAATTTTTTGCTCGCCTGGAATCCGATGATAGCGGCTACTGCGTTTGGCACGTACACGGCCGTATTAGGTATGCGATAGGTGATACCGAATACCATGGGGCTCACGGTGAAGGTGCCGCCAATGTCCATTTGCGTGAGGGCGGGCTGCAGGCTGGTGCTCCGCATTAAAATACTGGGCATCAGGCTTATACCCCTGCGAATGTTAAACCGGTAGCCTGCCATGAGGTTCATACCCCGCGATTTACGGGTCATGCTGCTATTGTTTTCTGTGAGTGCGCTCAGGCTGGGCTCAGTAAGGTGGTTCAGTGCAAGGCCTATATAGTACTTATCGTCAGGTGCCAGGTAGGTTACACCAAAGTCTATGTCAAAAGTGGTTGCTGAGCCAGCTCCCTGTATGAGGACGGGGTCGGCTGCGGCCAGGGTTTGTGGTGGGCGCCAGTTGCTGCCATCCAGTGAGGTTTGAATCACCCCCAGTGCCAAGCCTATCTGAAGGGCATTGCCGCCTTCGCCCCCAGGCTGCCATTTGTAGTTGTAGGCTGCTTTTACTGTAACCGAAGAAAAGGGGCCTATCCTGTCGCCCAATGCATATGCGCCAATGTTTCCGCGGCCTCTGTACCAAGGCTTGCTAAAAGTAAAGGCAAAGGTATTGGGGTTGCCCTCCAGGCCCACCCACTGTGAGCGGCTAGCAAAAGTAAAGTTTGAAGCCAGGTGGTGCCCTGCAAAACCAGGATTGTGCACCACACGGTTAAACATGTACATCGTCCAGAGTGGGTCTTGCTGTGCACTCAACCTCAAAGCAGCGCAAGCTATCAACAGCCCTAGCGCTACTCCTGCGAGGATGCACTTTCGCAGTCCTGCTCTCTTATCACGTGTGTAAACCAACAGGCTGTCTGGCACAATGAATGCTTAAAAACTCTGCCAATATACGTATAGCCTGCGTTGGGTATATGGGGCTAAACCTTGAACCGCAGGTAGGCAACTTCCTTACCCTGCACGCACAAACCGAAAGCTTCTCTGGGAAGTTATGCTTTCAGAAAATGCTCAATTGCCATGGCCATGCTTGGGATTTCAGGCTGGGGCACCTCTATGTCTATGTTCAGGCCGGCTTCAGTTGCTGCCTTGGCCGTACCCTTCCCAAATACAGCAATCACAGTTTTCTTCTGCTGGTACTTAGGATAGCTGTGAAACAATGACTGCACACTCGTAGGCGAAAAGAGGCAGATCATTTCATAGTCTGCTACTTTAAGTTTGGTAAGGTCGCAGAATACGGTTTGATACACCATACAGTCCTTTACGTGGTAGCCATTGGCCAGCATGTGGTCTGTAAGATCGCTTTTGGCACTCTCTCCCGTTGGGAACAGGAATTTATCGCTCGCGTGCTTTTTCACCAAGGCTACTAGGTCTGCAGTGGTGCGCTCGCCAACAAAAAGCTTGCGCTTTCGTATGGTGATATACTTCTGCAGGTACTTGGCCGTGGCATCAGTTACGCAAAAGTACTTGGCCTCAGCAGGCATCTCGATACGCAAGTCTTTACAGATACGAAAGAAATGGTCGACGGCGTGCTTGCTTGTAAAAATGACAGCGGAATAGTCCAACGGATGAACGTTCTGCTTTCTAAACTCTGGAGTGGCGACGCCCGCTATTTCAATAAAATTCGCGAAATCCAGCTTGATACCCCAGGTCTGAGAAATTTGCTGGTAGGGTGCTGCACCCTCGGGTGATGCTGCGTGAGAGATAAGAATAGAGGCAACCTTGGGAGGCAGCTTTATGCCCTGTGGTTTAACTGTGTGCGGCTTGCTGCCCGCTTTTGCAGCATTGGTATGTGTGCTACCATTAGGAACGGTAGCCGCCGGAGCAGAACTTGATTTACCGGTTATTGCCGGTTTGGCCGCAGGTTTACTGAGCTCTTTGTTATTTTTATCGCTTTGCACCGGGTTGCCTTGCACGTGAGTTTAGGCTTTAATGTATATCTTGTGATGTACTGTGTGTGCTGAACTGTAAAGAGAATACGATTAATTCAGCAACAGCCAAAACCAGGGAACGATTTCGAGCGTGCAAATATACAGAAAAATGATACTAAGCGGTATGCGAAGCGCCTGTGATAGACCCGTGATGAATATATAATACTTGCGCAACACAAAGAAAACAAATCCTCCCAACGTAATGAAGTAGATGGCCGTGATTGCCGCTGCTGGCAATATGTGCATTACAAACCCTAAACTGAACAAGAGGGCTAGCCAAGGCAGGTATGCGTAGGCTTCTAACGCAAGCATGCGCTCTAAAAAATAGCGGCGGCTGTAGATACGGCCCAATAGGTGTAGCAGTGTGTACTTAGTTATGTTTACAATACCAAAGCCTGCCAGCAACAATCCAAACAACTGTATCGGTTCCTGGCTTTTGCCGGTGAGGAAGACATGCGCTAGGCTGGCAGGCTGCACTGGCCAAGCCACATTAGCACCTTGCTGCACATGCAGATAGTACCAAAAGACCAGGCTACCTGCCACCAGGGCTATACGGAGCGCTGAAACCAGCAGCAACAGGGTAGGCCTTAAAAAAATATTTTGGCTAATCATCTCAAATGTTTTAGCCCGCTGCACAGATATGCTCAACACCAGCCTGAAAGAAGTAATATCATACAACCGCCAGGCTACCATAAGCAGCAAAGGAAGCAGAACAATGGCTATGGCCTGTGGCCGACTCAGCAACGGCTTATTGCTCATGAAAGCAGGTAGAGATGTGCCTCCAGGTGTATGGGGGGTGGGCACAGCTGCCACAGGCTGCCATCGAAAGCCCATTTGCTGCAGGCGCCGCACTACAGCACGCCCTGGGTATGGTTTTAGCTGTACAAGAGGGTGGCCATCGCTGGGCATGCTTGCCTTAGCTTGGTTTTGTACTCGCATCTGCTGTGCCCAGAGTGAGTCTGGTAATAGGGTGGCTGTTTTCAGGTTCAGCCAGGTAAGGGTAGGCGCGGGGCTGGCAGCTGCAGGCACGGGCCAGCGCACCTGGCTAGTATCGGACAAGGCCATGGCATGCCTGCTGAGCACAAATGCGGGCTGGTAAATGCCCAGTGAGCTTCCAGGAAGGTCTAGCGAATCACTGGCTGTGCGGCTAAGGTGCACGTGTAGGGTGTTCCAGCCAGGCTGCCACCGCTCTGGTGGAAGGGGGATAAACAGGCTGCCATTTGCTTCATGGCTAATTGCCACTACGTGGCTATTCAAGTACACAATGGGCCTGCCAGCCAGCGCCTCAAATAAAATATACATTGTATCCTGTGGCATATGCTGCTGGTACAGCTTTAGGGTGGCATCCAGCGTTTCAGTACGCTTTGCCAGAAAAGGGGCCTGCGCTACCGTTCGCGTCCCGTTCGATTGTAACACCCAGCGAAGGTTCAGGCTCTGCCAGGGCCGCAGGTGGCGCGTAGTGTGCGTAGGGTAATAGCGGGTATCTACCTGAAGCGATTGTACTGCTGTTGCTACCTGATGTGCCGGCTGGGCATGCAGCCGCAGGTTCTGTGCTGCTGCAATTGCTGCAATACACAACACCCGTATCAGTTGTTTACAGTATAAACTACTGATTGTTCGTTGCTTGTATTTTGTATGTTTACTATTCAGGATAAGCCCAAAGGGTAAAGTGGGGCGCATTCTGAACTGGTGTGAGCTTACTCCTCATTGGCCAGCCTGTGCAAAGATAGTTACCTGCCCATAACCTGCATAGCCTACTCTTTTATTGCAACCGATACCCTACCTATCTTACCCTACAACCGATTACCTGATATACCATGAATGCTCCTTTCCGTGTTGGTGTGGGCTACGATGTCCACAGGCTGGTGACTGGCCGCCAGCTATGGCTGGGCGGCATATGTATAGCGCATACGCATGGCCTGGAAGGACACAGCGACGCAGATGTGCTACTTCATGCTATGTGTGATGCGCTTTTAGGTGCCGCAGGTTTACCTGACATTGGCCACTACTTCCCGAATTCTGATGAACGATGGCGCAATGCAGACAGCAAGCTGCTGCTGAGCGAAAGCTACCGGATGGTACGCAAGGCTGGCTGGCTACTGGGCAATATAGATGCAAGCCTGGTAGCAGAGGCCCCTAAAATAAGCCCACATCTGCCTGCCATGAAGAGTGCAATAGCGGCTGCACTCAGCCAGGTGGCGATTGAACACCATGACCTTATCGTTACTATCGATCAAATTGGAATAAAGGCTACAACGAATGAAGGTATGGGTTTTGCTGGCAGAAGTGAGGGAATGGCAGCGTATGCGGTAGTGCTATTGTTAAAGAAATAGGCATTCATTTCTGAGCCTGCCTTTTTGCGAACTTTGCAGCCTCAAAATGAAAGGCGCCGTTTGGGCGTTATATCACACCTATGGAACCTGCCGTACCCAGCACCACGCTAACGCTGTACCCGCAACTTAAGGCGCTGGACATACCCACAATTGAAAAAGACATTCTGGCTTTCTGGGAACGGGAGGGCATTTTTCAAAAAAGCATAGACAACCGTGCCGGTGCGCCAGCCTTTACATTTTATGAAGGGCCGCCCAGTGCAAACGGCCAGCCTGGCATACACCACGTGATGGCGCGTGCCATCAAAGATCTGTTCTGCCGCTACCACACGCTGAAAGGCAAACAGGTGCTGCGCAAAGCGGGCTGGGATACCCACGGCCTGCCTATTGAGCTACAAGTAGAAAAAGAACTGGGCATCACCAAGAAAGACATCGGGGTAAAAATTACGGTGGAGGAATACAATGCTGCCTGCCGCAGCACGGTGATGCGCTTCAAAGACCAGTGGGATGAGCTGACACGCAAGATGGGCTACTGGGTTGACCTGGAGCACCCGTATATCACATTTACCAACGAGTATATAGAGAGCGTATGGGCACGCATCAAGATACTGCATGACAAAGGGCTGCTGTATAAAGGCTACACCATACAGCCCTACAGCCCCGCTGCAGGCACTGGCCTGAGCAGCCATGAGCTTAACATGTCCGGCTGCTACAGAGCGGTGAAGGACACAACGTGTACGGCGATGTTCAAGGTTACAACGGAAGGGGAGTTCAAAGATTGTTATATCCTGGCCTGGACGACTACCCCCTGGACGCTGCCCGCAAACTGCGCGCTGGTGGTGGGTGAGAATATAGACTATGTGTCAATAGAGACGCTTAACCCTTATACACATGCGCCTGTAACCATCATTCTGGCAGAGGCACGGGTGTCTGGGTATCTGGATGCTGAGGGTGAGAACGCAGCAGTCTCAGATTACAAAGCTGGAGACAAGCATCTACCCTGGCGCAAGGTGAACAGCTACAAAGGGAAAGATTTGCTAACACTTTCTTATGAGTCGCTGTTTCATGATATACCCTTACTGGAGGAATTCAAGGGCAACGGTAAAACTTTTACGGTGCTGGCAGGCGACTTTGTAACGACCGAAGACGGCACGGGTGTGGTACATACCGCGGGCACCTTTGGTGCGGATGACTTCAGGGTGCTGAACAAACAGCGCGTGCGCATGATTATGGGGCGTGACGAGACGGGTGCCCCCTGCCCCATCGTAGACAAACAAGGCAAGTATTTAGAAACTGTAGAGAACGGCGTGCCGCTGATGGGCCCTTGGGCAGGCCGCTACGTAAAAAATTATACCGACGACCCCACCTATAAAGACCTGGACGTGGACCTTGCCGTAGACCTGAAAAAGCGCGGCCTGGCCTTTCGTGTAGAGAAGTATGAGCACAACTACCCGCACTGCTGGCGCACCGACAAACCCGTGCTGTATTATCCGCTTGATAGCTGGTTTATACATACCAGCAAACCCGAAGTGAAGCAGCGGATGATAGCGCTGAACAACACCATTAACTGGAAGCCCAAGAGCACAGGTGAGGGGCGCTTTGGGAGCTGGCTGGAAAACCTGGAAGACTGGAACCTAAGCCGTAGTCGGTATTGGGGGATAGCATTGCCGATTTGGCGTCTTCCAAGTCAGTTAAGGTCTAAAGAATATGAAGAAGCTGTAGAAGAAATTTGCATTAAGTCGATATCAGATATTGTAAGTCCGAATTTTTCGGAATCAGGTAATTGGAACGTTTATGAGTTTCACTATTACGTAAATGGAGAACGGAAAACAATAAGTGAAACCTTATCAAGCGAAGTCTTGTATAGATCTTTAGGGAAAAATTATGCCCCAGGCATGTATGATTTGACAGGTATAGTCAAGAGATTACTACGAAACGGCCAAAATATCGATTTGCAAGCTGATAGCTCTCAACCCAAATTAGTTCCTTTAGTAAAGGAAAAATTGACTGATATACATAGGCCCTTTATTGATTATGTTGTTTTCGTACATGATTATGTACCAACCATTGAAAAAGGTAAACTTTCTTCACTTACTTTAACAATTCCAGATGGAAAAATAGTAAGTGAGGAAAGAAATGATGAGGCCCACCGCGAGTTCGATATTTATTTTCGCGAGCCCGACCTGATTGACGTATGGTTTGACAGCGGAGCCATGCCCTATGCCCAGTGGCACTATCCGTTTGAAAATGAAGAAAAGTTTAAGGAAAACTTCCCTGCAGATTTTATCGCAGAAGGGGTTGACCAGACACGGGGGTGGTTCTTTACGCTGCATGCCATAGCTGCAATGACAGAAGATAGCGTGGCCTTTAAGAACGTGGTGAGCAACGGGCTGGTGCTGGATAAAAACGGCCAGAAGATGAGCAAGCGCCTGGGCAATGCCGTGAACCCGTTTGAAACGATAGAGAAGTACGGGGCGGATGTAACGCGGTGGTACATGGTGGAGAATGCGCCGCCGTGGGAGAACCTGAAGTTTAACATTGAGAATTTGCAGGAAAGCCAGCGCAAGTTTTTTGGTACGCTGTATAACACCTACAGCTTCTTTGCGCTGTATGGCAACATAGACGGCTACCGCATAGAGCAGTTTGACCGCATACCCCGTGAGGAGCTGGACGAGCTGGACCGCTGGGTGCTGAGCTGCCTGAACTCGCTCATCAAAGAAGTGCGCGCAGCATATGACGACTACGACCCTACGCGTGCAGCCCGTGCCATAGAGTATTTCACACTGGAGCAACTGAGCAACTGGTATGTGCGCCTGGCACGCCGCCGCTTCTGGAAAGGCGAAATGGCACCCAACAAGCGTGCAGCTTACCAGACCTTGCAGCACTGCCTGGCAGTAGTTGCACAGCTGATGAGCCCGATAGCGCCCTTCTTTGCTGACTGGCTGTACCGCAGCCTGACAGATCATGTGCGCGAGGAGAGCATACAGCGTAACACGCCTTTTAGTCATGCAAGCATACACCTAACCGATCTGGTACAGGCAGAAGAAAACTGGATAGACCCTGCACTGGAAGCACGCATGGCGGCTGCCCAAACCATCAGTAGCCTGGCCCATGCGCTACGGAAAAAGGTAAAGATCAACGTGCGCCGCCCATTGGCTAAGTTGCTGGTGCCAGTGCAGAACGCTGCCGAACGAGCGAACTTGGAGCTGGTAGCTGAGCTGATAAAAAGTGAAATAAACGTGAAGGAGATGGAATACATCACTGGTGGGGCAGGTGTGATAGTAAAAAGTGCAAAAGCAAACTTCAAGGTGCTGGGTACCGAGCTGGGCAAAGAGATGCCGCTGGCTGCTAAACAGATAGAGCAGCTTACCAATGCGCAGATAGATGCGCTGGAACGCGGCGAGCGGCTAGCCGTACCCACCCCCATCCGGCCGGACTTTACGGTGGGCCTGGCTGAGGTAGAAGTGCGTACGCAAGACATCCCTGGCTGGAGCGTAGCTACGGGCGAGGGCCGCACAGTAGCATTGGATGTACGTATTACGCCCGAACTGGCGCAGGAAGGGCTGGCCAGAGAGCTAGTTAGCCGGATACAAAACCTGCGCAAGGAAACGGGACTGGAAGTAACCGATAAAATAGTGGTTACCTATGATGGTACGGCCGAATTAAATGCAGCAATGGAACGCTTTGCTGAGTATATTCGCGCCGAAATTTTAGCTAACGCGCTCATCCAACAAAACGGATTGCAGCATGGGGCTGAAATAGAGATAGATAGTATGCTGATACGTGTTCATGTGCAGCGCGTATAGTATATTAACTCTTGTCAAGAACCTATGAAGACTACAAAACCCAGCAAAAAAGCTGATAAAGCCAAAAACGCTGCCCCGTTAGTGGGCAAGAAAGCGGATAAAAAGGCCGACAAAAAAAGTGCGAAAGCTGCAGCCAAGGCTGAAAAGAAAGCCGTGAAAACTGACAAGAAGACAAAGCTAAAAAAGGCTGAGGTTAAGGTTGCAAAATCTCCAGTTAAGGCTGTAGCGAAGGTGGCCCCGAAGGGAGCTGCAAAGGCTGCTGAAAAAGCCACTACAAAACCCGCTATTCCAACCCCATCAGCCAAACCTGCAACCAAGACCCCCACAATAAAAGCTGCGGCAGCAAAAGTGCCCGTCAAACCTGAACCTGTAGAAGCCTCTTTTGAGGTTATCCAGCCCAAACCCAAAGTAGAATTCGAAAAACACTTAACTCAAACCATGCCTCAGCCCAAACCCCAACCTGTACCGCATCAGTCCAAAACAAGCAATGGAAATGATGAGGAACGCAGTACCTATAGCAAAGAAGAACTGGAGGAATTTCGCCAGCTTATCAATGAAAAACTGACTGAGTCGCGCGATGAGCTTAAAGTGCAGCAGGACACTTTAAAGAATAGCACCGAAGTAGCGGCTGACGGCTACAACTTTACAGAGTTTGGCAGCGAGATGAGCGACCGCGAGCAGGCCGAGATGTTGCTGAGCCGCACAGCAAAGTTCATTAACTCTTTAGAGCGCGCATTGGTGCGCATAGAAAACGGCACTTATGGCCGCTGCAAGATTACAGGCAAGCTGATCCCGAAAGAGCGCCTGCGTATGGTGCCCCATACTGAAACCAGCATTGAGGCTAAACTGGCGCTGAAGAATGCCCCCCCTATGCCGCTGCAAGACGTTTAGTACACCAGCCGTTTACACCAACGCACCCACAGGGTGCGTTTAGTTTTTTACATTCTCCTTTACACACCATTTTTACGCGCGTGCAGAACAACCGCCCAGTCACACATTATTATTTCATGGCGTTAGCCATTGTGGTGCTAGACCAGTTGGTGAAACTGGTGGTAAAACTGAATATGCATATCGGCCAGGAGATTCATGTTATTGGCGATTTCTTAAAAATCCATTTTATCGAAAATCCAGGGGCCGCGTTTGGCATGACGGTAACCAGCCTTTTTGAAAGCATTACCCCTGTAAGTGAAACCACAGGCAAGCTGGTATTAACCATTTTTTCGATAGTCCTCGTGGGCTTCATTGCTTACTTTCTACACAGTGTACGCACCTATCGTACCCCCCTTCCCTGGTTTACTGCACTTATACTAGGCGGTGCCATTGGCAATATCATTGACCGTGTCTTTTATGGGGTATGGTTTGCCGCCATCAACGACTACGAAGGCGGACTGCTGCATGGCCGTGTAGTAGATATGTTTTACTTTGACATCTGGGCAGGCACCCTGCCTGGCTGGCTCCCGCTCTGGGGTGGGCAATACTATGCGTTCTGGCCCATTTTCAATGTGGCAGATAGTGCTATAAGTATTGGGATTGTTGCCGTACTGCTTTTTCAGCGAAAATTCTTTGCTCAGCCCGCAGCACCAGTAGCCACACAGCCTAGCAGCACTATTGCTTAACGCATGTGCATCAACTGATGCGAAATGCTATCACCATGATATCGTCTATTTGGCGGTGGTCTCCGCGCCATTTGGTGATTTGCTTGTGGAGCGCAATTTTCTGATCCGGCAGGTTTAAGGGCTGTAAGTCTGTCAGCCATTCTATAAATTTCTTGGAGCCCAGTTTTCGTTTTGATTCCCCACTAAACTGGTCAAAAATTCCATCGCTAAACAGGTAGAAAGTGTCACCTATATTCAACGGGATACGGTGCGTACTGTAGGGTATGCGCTCGGCTCCTTCATCTGTACCTATCTCTTGGTTGTCACTTTCCAGGAAAGTAACTTGGTCATCATGGAAGTGTAGTACCGAAAAGCGGGAATTGGAATATTCTACTTCGGCAGTATCCACAGGCAGTATGCGCAGCAGCGCCAGCTCCATGCCGTCTTTGCTTCGGCCCTGGCCTGGCTCGTTGGTAATTGTAGCGAGTATCCTACTATGCAGCTCGTCCAGAATCGCGCCTGTGGGTGCAAAAGGAAATGTGCCTGTAATCTGTGCGAGCAACGAGAGCCCCAATACACTCATCATGGCACCTGGTACGCCATGCCCGGTGCAGTCTGCCGCAGCTATATAAAAGCTATTTCTGTTGTAGCTAAACCAGTAAAAATCCCCCCCCAATACATCCTTAGGCTCGTAGATGATGAAGGACTCTGGAAAAAGCTTCTGCATGATTTGCTGCTCAGGCAGCATGCTTTTCTGCAAGCGCGCTGCATAGCTGATGCTGTCCAGCAAATCGCTATTGAGCTTACTCAGCTTATCATTCAGGTTTTCAAGCTCAGTATTCTTGGTCTGTATCTCGTGCGTGCGTTGAAGCACAATTTTCTCTATGCGGTGTATCTCGCGGTAGGAGCGAAGCGCAGTAGCTATAGTAGTGTATAGCTTCTGGGCAGTAAGTTCCGTTTTTGCCTTGTAGTCGTCTATGTCATACCCGTCTATCACGGCACGCTCAGGTGCCATGCCGGGCTGGCCCGTGCGCAGTATGATGCGCACTTGGTTGTTCCCAATTTCTTTACGTATAAATTTTACCAGTTCTAGGCCGGCATTGTCAGTCTCCATCACTACGTCCAGCAGGATGATGGCCACATCTGTGTGCTCTTTTAATAGCGATCGGGCCTCGGCAGCGCTGTAGGCGCTGATAAACTCAAGCTCCTGATCATTGTAATTAAAGCCCCGCAAAGCCAGCTTGGTAACGGTATGCACCTCGGCATCGTCGTCCACTATTAGTAGCTTCCAGGTATGAGTTACCTCATCCTTGCTTTGTATACGCTCACTGGCAAATGATACTTCTTCTGACAACATCTCAAACTTTCTACACTGCAACCTAGCAAAAAAGTGGGTGTACTTTATAAGCATTCGATAAGAAAGCAAGATTACGGCAACAACCTTACCCGCACTTAAGGGCCAAGCAGGCCTCGGACTAAAGTGAACTACGCATTTCTCTTAAGATCAAAGGTTAAGGCCAAAGTTAATCGTTACTGCTTCGCGGCCAGGATTCAGCCCCGTAAGCACGCGATGGTAGTTCACACGAAACAGGCTCAGACGCGCCACCCGTATGTTGGTTATCCCCAGCAGAAGTTCTGTATGCGCTGGCAGGCCAGGCATCTGCACGCTGTGCACGCCCGCTATTTCATGCAGTTTAAGTTTGCGCAGTAGGGGTAGCTTGTTCCAGAGGAATCCACGCAGGTTCCACTCCAGGTGCTGCTCGGCATACCTGTCGCTGGTGGCATATGTGTAATAGTCCAATACACCAAACCTGAACAGATCGTTCTGCCTAAAAATGGTGAGGTTACCCAGTGGCTGTAACCTGTCCGGCAGTAGCAGTTCGGCATTGCTGTAGATCACGGCACCCCGCACAGCATAGCTTATTTCTCCTAGCAGTTTCAGGTCAAACCCACCCCTTACGTTCATGCGCAACTGGTGATATCCTGTTTTCAGGCTATCGTTCTGCTGTATGCCATAGGCGTACTCCACGATGAACTGCGGCCACTTTGTATTGCTCCCATAGAATACTCCGTTGGGGGTAACTGTATACCTGCCTGCAAACTTGATATGGAAGCGCAGCCCCACCCTGCCCGCAAAGTGTGTAGGCAGCAGCAGGTTGGGTTCATACACGCGGTTGTCATTGCGCAAGAATACATAGTTGCTGGTGTTTGTAAGCGCTGAGCGCCGGTAATACTCGCCAAATACATCTATGTAGTTGTCTCGGTAAATGCGCCGGTAATAACGCGCATAACCGCCTGTCTGTTGAAAAAGCTTGAGGTAGTTTTGCTTGCCAAACAGGGAATACAAAGTATTGTGCAATGGGTCCATTTGCATTTGGGCACTTGTAAGTTCGCCAATTGCGGGTAGGCCGTTTGTGCTAAACTCAGACACAAAATCCTGCGCATAAAATTGGAGCCGCTCTCGCCGTAGCTGGTTCATCAAAAACCGGAACCCTAGCTGACCCCGAAATCTCTGCTCGCTGAAGGCATACCTTGCTTTGCCCTCCAGAATAAAAAAGCGTTCATCCGCCAGGTTCCAGCGTTTGCGCCAGTCAATGGTAGCGTTAAAACCCTCTATTGTATTAAACTGTATTGCCTGAATCGGGCTGGCAATGAAAAATGTATTGTCGTTTTTGGTGTTGGTGAATGTGTAGCCAGTGAACAAGGCTGCTGGCTTAGGGCGGTTGATTTTTCTATTTACACTGTCAACATAGGCTTTGCTCTGCTTGCGTGCTTCTGTGCTGTCCCCCTTCTTAAAATCGGCCAGCTCGCGAGGTGCGAGTGGTGTGGGCCGGATGGAATCCCAGAACGCTGTATTTTTGTTCTGGCCTGTGGCATATTTGTCAATCTTGAGGGCTTCCAGAAAAAACTTATCTACCTCTTTTTTCGGGGCACTATCTGTAGGCACTTTCACTTCAGGTAGTTTGCGTTGTGCCTTATCCGTTACTTTCTTAGGCTGCTTGCCATAAGGTATACTTTCTGCCGCTGGTGGCGGGGCATTGTATGCAACCCTAGGCCGAGGGCTGCCCTTAGGCGGGGCGGGATCTGTAACGTCGTATTCCGAATAGACATTTAGCAGCGAGCCTTCTATGTCGAACTTCTGCACCAGTACATTGATTTTAGCTGAGCCCCATACATAGTTGCTCACGGGCACCCAGAGGCTGTCGCGTAGCAGGGTATAGTTCTGCTTAAACTGAAGCGAATCCAAAAACCGTATCGGCTGTTTACCCAGCAATAGCCACTCCAGCCCCTTTACTGCATAGGTGCCATCTGCTATATAAATGACACCATTGAATACCGGGTCTGAGGCACGCTTGGGCTTGAGCTCAATCTTATACACGTTAAGTCCGTTTTCACGTGCATTGCCCAGATACTTATAGTCATAAAAAAAGAAGGCATTTTCTGCCACTGGCGATACAAACTCGCGCACGAAAACCTCACCAAAACCAATGAGATTCTGGTATGGATTTATGGTAAAAAAGCCCGCCCCTACAACGCTATACTGCTTGCTATAGCCGCTGATGCGGCTGTTGTGTATAATCTCCTTGCGCTGCTCGGGCTTACCCGCTTGTTTGCGTGCCCACACTGTACTGAACGACTCTGCAAGAAACTCAACCTTCTTCTTTTTCCGGTCTATCCCCATGGCCTTGCTGTAGGCCTTTGCACTATAGGCCCGCACGCTGTTGTCGTTCTTTAGCCGGTTTCGTATTGCCCGCTCCATAATGGTATAAGCAGGGTCTCGCCCGTCGCCAGTTATCATCACGTCTGCTACAAAAAGCTCTTCCTCGGCCAGTGTAAAATTTTGAACTGCGCTGCCTGCGGATACCGTTACTTCTTGCAAGTGTGGCTTATAGCCTATACAGCGTATCTGTAGTGTGTAGCTGCCAGCCGAGGGCAGGCTAAGCATGTAGCTACCATCTGTGCCCGCTACTACACCGCTAGTAGTGCCCTGTATAGCGATGCTGGCATAGGCTATGCCCTCGCCTTTTGCATCTGTTACGCGGCCGCGCAGGGTCTGCGCTTGCATTGTGCTGCACAGCAGGGTAGCTGCTGCAAGCGCAATAAAAAGATGAAAATGCAATCCGACTTGTCGTTTTTTTTGGTTTGGGGCTGGGATAAGGGGTCTGTTCATTTTTTTGTTTGCACAATACGTAGGTATTCCATTGAGTTCAGAGCTATAAGTAGAAACAAAGTTTCAAAACGTTACAAGCCTGCAGCGCTGAACATGCGTGCAAATAACAATCGTTTGAGTGTAACTCAAAGATACTCAGCGTGAAATGCCGCATTTGAGGTAGGTGCTTTAGCATTTTTTTGCGAAATTTGCGTGTAATTTCCCCCAAATGGGGTACTCAGCATTTACCGCATTTATGTTCTCCCTATTCTGTAAAAAAGCTGTGCATTACAGTACAGCTCTCCTGTTCATCACACTTGTGGTTAACAACGCCCCGATTCACTTACGCGCACAGCAAAACGCCAATGCATCTCAGCGTGCGTTTCAACTTGAAAAAATATTTGACCAGGCTGTTACCGAACACGGCTTTAACGGTGCAGCTCTCGTAATAGAAAACGGTGCTGTGATGCTGCGCAAGACAGCTGGCCTGGCCGATGTCAAAACAGGTGAGAAAATCACACCTTCCTCGCTATTCAACCTGGGTGATGCCAGCAGGCAGTTCACTGCCGTAGCCATTGTTATGTTACGCGAACAGGGCAAGTTGAGCTTTGATGCACCCATTACCCAGTACCTGCCCGAGCTACCTTACAACCAGATTACGCTGCGCCACTTGCTTACGAACACCAGCGGCTTACCCGATTACCGCACGTTATTTGCCATACACTGGAATGACAAAACCAAGCAGGCGAGTAACCGAGACCTGATTCAATTGCTTAAATCGAAGATGCCCGAGCTGGAGTTTCGACCAGGTGAGCGCTACGCCCCCAGCCCTACGGATTATGCCTTACTGGCCAGCATTGTAGAGCGCATCAGCCTGATGGATTTCTCAACGTTTGTGAAACAAAACATCTTTGACCCGCTGGGCATGAAGAGCAGCCTGGTGTATAGCCGTCTGCGCACACCCCAGTTTGGCAACCGTGTGATGGGCTACCTTCCCTTTCTGCTAAAAGCCCCAGTGCTGGATGACCTAAACTACCTGTCAGGCATCGTAGGCAATGACCAGGTGTACACCTGCCTCGATGACCTAATCGTATGGGATCTGGCGCTTAACCTAGAGAAACTGGCCAAGCAGCCAACCCTGAATGAAATGTTTCTGCCAACCCCGCTGAACAATGGCAGCGTGCTGAATGAAGGCTTTGGCTGGACGCTTGCACTGGTAGACCGCCGCAAAGTGGCGGATATTGACGGCACACTCGGGGGCTTTAGTGCTGTGTTTCAGCGCAACCTGGACGACCGCAGCAGCATAGTGGTACTGGGCAACATGCATTTCGCAGCGCGTTTTGAACTGAAAGAGAGCCTGGCCAATGCCCTGAAAGGAAAAGCCGCAACGCTACCCCTGCCACTGGCAGCCACAAAAATAGCAGCCGTACTGCAAAAGAGTGGTGTAGATGCCGCTTTGAAAGAGTTTGCTGCCATACGAGATAAAGCCCCAATGGCTTACAACCTGCGCGAAAGCGACCTGAATACAATGGGCCTGGAGCTGATAGAACTGAAACGAACCAAAGAAGCCATTGAGATATTCCGGCTAAATACCGAGCAGTTTCCAAAGTCATTCAACGTATGGGACAGCCTGGCAGAAGCCTACATGGCTGATGGTAACACTGCTGAGGCCTTAGCCAACTATAAAAAGAGCCTGGAGCTGTATCCTGAAAATGCCAATGCCCAGGCTATGATAGACAAGCTGAGCAAGAAATGATGCTCAGTTTTTCTTGATTTCAATAACCTCGCACTGCAAACCTGCAACTGCCTTTAGCACGCGCCGTGTGCGCTCAGCGCTGGTATCGGTTAAAAAAATCTGGCTTGTGGCATGGGTTGCCAGCCACTGAAACAGGTTGGTGGTGCGCTCAGCATCCAGCCGCTCAAAAATGTCGTCTAGCAAAAGTATCGGGGCTTTGCCAGTATTTGCCTGCATGTAGGCGTGCTGCGCCAGTTTAAGTGCGATAACGTAAGTTTTCTGCTGGCCCTGGCTGCCGTGGCTTTTCACGGTGTGGCCATTCAGCGTCAGCACCAGGTCGTCACGGTGTGGGCCAAAGAGCGTGCGGCCCGCAGCAACCTCGGCGGGCTGGGCGCTGTGCAACTGCGCAGTATAAAAACCTAGTGTGGCTTCGCTAACCGCAGTCTGGTATGCCAAACCCGGCACCTCCGTGCTACCTGCCAGGCTGGCGTAGCTGCGAATAAAGGTGGGCCGGAAATTTGCAAAAAAAGCGACCCTGGCTTGCACTACGGCTACGCCAGCCTCCGCCAGGGGGCTTTCCCATAGCTGAAGCTGCTCGCTGAACACCCTGCCGCTCTCCTGTGCTTGCTGTAGTAGCGCATTTCTCTGCTGCAAGGCATGCTCATAGCGCTGCAGCGCACCCAGGTAGTCAGGCCGCAGTTGGCATAGCAAGGCATCCAGCCATTTGCGTCTATCGGCGGCCGCACCACGTACCAGGTCAGTATCGTTAGGCAAAATGGAGACTACAGGTATCCGGCCCAGGTGTGCGCTCATACGTGGCAGTGCTTCGCCATTTACCAGCAGCTTTTTCCCCTTACCCTCTAGGTAATTGTATTGCACCGTGACGGTTGCGGCAGGCTCAGTCAGGTGCCCTTCTACCATGAAAAAGCTCTCCCCTTTCATTAAGGCATCGCGGTCTGCGCCGAAGCCTCGGGTAAGGCACAGGGCCTGTAGGGCATCCAGCACATTGGTCTTGCCGATGCCATTGGGCCCTACAATGGCATTCAGCACTGGGTGCAGTGCCCGCTGAAAGCCCCTGTGGTTGCGGTAGTGCAGCAATGAAATCGATTGAAAATGCACAGGTTTTTGCAGAACTTACAGGCTTTAATTTTGCATAGCTCAATACAAGCTCTGCAAAGGTAGGCTGCTATAGCCTGAACGATACAGTTATACCCTGTCTAACCTTTCTGCATTCCCCGCCAAAAGCATATGGCTACTACGCCCCGCAAACCCAAAAGTGCTGACAGCAAAACTGCGGCCGCACCCAAACCCCAGGCTGCACGGACCAATGGTGCCAGCAAACAGCAGTATGACAAAAACCAGATGCTGACCTGGTATGAACAGATGCTGATGATGCGCCGTTTTGAAGAAAAAGCCGGGCAGCTGTATGGGCAGCAGAAAATCAAAGGCTTCTGCCACCTGTATATAGGGCAGGAAGCCGTGGGTGCGGGTATAGAGAGCGCCATCCGGCCAGACGACTACGTGATAACAGCATACCGTGACCATGGCCAGGCACTGGTGCGGGGCATTACGCCCAACGCGGTGATGGCCGAACTGTATGGTAAAACCACAGGCTGCAGCAAAGGCAAGGGTGGCAGTATGCACATGTTTAGCAAAGAGAAAAATTTTGTGGGAGGGCACGGCATAGTAGGTGGGCAGATACCCTTGGGTGCGGGCCTAGCCTTTGCGGCCAAATACAACAAGACGGACAACGTGTGCATCTGCCTCTTTGGCGATGGGGCCGCACGGCAGGGCGCCCTACACGAGGCTTTTAACTTGGCCATGCTTTGGAAGTTACCCGTTGTATTCGTGTGCGAAAACAACATGTACGCTATGGGTACCAGCGTAGAACGGACCAGCAACGTGACGGATATAGCCGACCTGGGCAAGGCCTATTACATGCCTAGCGAACAGGTAGATGGTATGGATGTGGTAGAAGTGCACGAGCGCACCCTGGCCGCTGTGGAGCGCTGCCGCAAAGGCGACGGGCCCGTGTTTTTGGAAATGCGCACCTACCGCTACCGCGGCCATAGCATGAGCGACCCCGCCAAGTACCGCACCAAGGAAGAGCTGGAAAAATACAAAGAGCAGGATCCCATCATCCGGTTGCAGCACTACCTGATGGAAGGCAAGATTATGAGCGAGGCTGAGCTGGATGCGATAGATGAGCGCATCAAAGCACAGGTGCAGGAGTCAGTAGAGTTTGCGGAGAACAGCCCGTTCCCAGATGCTGAGGAACTGTGGAAGGATGTGTACGTTGGCGACTACCCCTTTGTACGGGAGGAATAACGCTAGAAGTACAAGCGAGGCTAGATAGCATGCAGCAGATTCTTTAGAATCTGCACAAAGCGATACACTTCTTCGTAGGTGTTGTACATAGGTGCAGGTGCTACCCGCACAACGTCTGGCTCACGCCAGTCGCACTGCACTCCTTGTTGAACCAGCGCGGTGTGCAGCCGTTTGTCGCCCCCTTTTACACGAATAGAAAGCTGGCAACCTCGGGCCTGGGGTGCCTGCGGGGTTATTACCTGTATGCGGTCGCTGTGCAGGGCATCCAGCATAAATTGCAAGTAGCCTGTCAGCCGTTCGCTCTTGGCACGCAGGCGCTCTATGCCCGCCTCCTGAAACAACTGTAAGGAGGCTATGAGCGGGGCCATGCCCAGCACGCTGGGGTTGCTTAGCTGCCAGGCTTCGGCTCCCATGCTGGGTGTAAAGTCAGGCAGCATTTTAAAGCGGGTGGCATCGGCGTGGCCCCACCAGCCTTCCAGCCGATGCATATCTTTGCTTGTATGGTGCTTCTCGTGCACAAAGATTCCGGCGGTTGCCCCCGGCCCGCCATTCAGGTACTTGTAGCCGCACCACGCGGCACAGTCTATGCCCCAGTCGTGCAGGCGCAGAGGCACATTGGCTATAGCGTGGGCCAGGTCTATACATACCTGAGCACCCGCAGCCTGGGCACTACGGGTAATGCTCTGCAGATCAAAGTACTGGCCTGTATAGTAATTTACGCCGCCCAACAACAGCAGGGCAACACTACTGCCTTCACGTTCAAAATAGGCAGCTATATCATCTGTACGCAAGGTGTCTTCGCCTGGGCGGGGTGCTAGGTATACCAGCGCATGCTCTGGGCTATAGCCGTGTAAGCGCAGTTGGCTTTTTACCGCGTAAACATCGCTGGGAAATGCACCCTTTTCCATTACGATTTTAAAACGCTGCGGCGTGGGCCTGTAGAAACTCACCATGAGTAGATGCAGGTTCACCGTAAGGTTGTTCATCGCTACTACCTCAGCAGACTGCGCTCCTATGAGTTGCGCAAGGGCAGGGGTAAGGTTCTCGTGGTATGGCTTAAATGGGCGCTCGCCCTGCACGTGTCCCTCGGCACCCAGTTCGGCCCAAGCTTCCATGATTTCATTCACATACTTGCTTGCGCCACGCGGCTGCAAGCCCAGCGAGTTTCCCACAAAGTATATCTGCGGGGTGCCATCAGGCATACGTGGCAGGTAGAACTGTGCGCGGTAGGTGGCCAGGGCATCGGCCTTATCTAGCGCATGGGCGTAGGCATGGTTATTCTCGTATGCAGGGGCTGCGTTATGCATGGGGCGGTGGCGGTGTTTGCTATGACAACCTCTATTAGGCTGTACTGTAAAACTGTATACAAAGTTATACAAGGGCCCCGTGTGTTGCAGCGATACGGAAAAATGAGGAACTTTATTTCTTACCGTTGCAACCATGATTGTAGTAGAATACCTATGGGGGTTTCTGGCCAGCCTGTATTGTTTTATCGGGCTGGGCTATACCAGTGCCATAGCTGTAGGTTATGCACTGCTTGGCGGCCGCAGCCGCCGTTTTTATACTACACTGTGCTATGCATACTCTTGGTGTCAGGTAAGGCTATTCGCCGCCATGAAAATCACAGTGCAAGGCAAAGAAAACCTGGATCCGAATCATACCTATATCGTACTCTTTAACCATACCAGCCAGTTAGATCCGCCGCTGGGATATGTAGTTACCACAGAGCTGGGCCTGCACAGCCGCATGCTGGGTAAAGCGGAACTCTTTAAGATACCGTTGCTAAGCCAAGCGCTTCATGCCGCCAGCTTTGTACCTGTAAACCGGCGAGACGTAGCCCAGGCCAAGGCTAGCTATGTACGCGTAAAAGCCAATATGACATCTAAAGACGGTCAGCCTGGGCTTAGCTACTGGGTAGCGGCAGAAGGTAGCCGCAGCCCGGATGGTAGGCTCCAGCCCTTTAAAAAAGGTGGCTTTATAACAGCAATAGAAACAAGCGCCGCTATTTTACCTATTGCACTAATTGGTGTGCATAAAGCGCTCCCAAAGCTAGGCATCGCTAGTTTTTTTGTGCGCGCCTTTCAGCCTGTAACGGCGGTGATAGGCCCGCCTATACCAACACATATCTATTCGCTTGCGCAGAAAGAAGAATTGATGGAAAAAGTCTATGCCTGGTTTGCAGCAACTTTACCCCCCGACCAGCAGCCTGAACCTTATCTTCCTATAAGAAAATCATCTGAGGTAGTTGCTGCGTCCTGACTAAACTATTGCTCTGTACCATTCAGGTTTTGGCGAATGGTATCCAGCACTTTCTGAAGGTTTGTAAAGTCACGCTCTGTTAAGCCTTTCCAAGCTGCGTGGCGCACCTTACTTACATCAGGCTGCAGCTTGTTTACAAGCGTACGGCCCTGTGGGGTTAGGCCTACTATAAATGCACGCCTATCAGTAGCCGAGTGCTTTCTTTCTATCCAGCCTTTCTGAGCCAGCAGGTCCAGAATTCGTGTAATGGTGGGCCTGTCCTTCTCGCTTAACGCTGCAAGCTCTACCTGACTAATGAACTGTGTGCGGCCTATCTGTTGCAGCACGCTCCACTGTTCTACTGTGATGCTCACGCCCAATTCATTAAATCGCTTTTGCGTAGCCGCTTTCAGGGCTTTTAGGGTGCGTTCCAGTTGAAACGGATATACATCAGCATGTGTAAGCTTAGATAAGGCTTTTATACGTGAATTTTTTTCTATTGGTTGTTTAGGCATAGTCTTATAGCTGGTGTAATCGGACCACTAAACACATAGCTAATCGTTACTAAAACAACGATTTCGTGTTGTTTTTGGTACATCCTGTTATGATATAACAGATACTTAACAAAAAGATTATTTTACTGCCATCACCCAGTCGCAGATACAACGCAATAGTTACAGAGATTAAGAATAGTTTAGTGATAATACTTAGAGAACCCCTTCTGCTTTGTTTTTCTACCTATGTAAAATAGCCGCCTACAACACCTGCCCATTTCGGGGTTGCTACGGGCTTAGCCCGAAACGCACTACCTGCTATAAACTTTCAACCACCTATCAGACTAGCCTCTACCCATTTACCATCGGCCTGTATCAACTCGATAAGCTTATCCACGGCCTGCTCAGTGGGCACCTTGCCAGCTACCTGAGTTTTGCCACGCCATAAGCTGATTACGCCTGGCCCCGCACCCACGTAGCCATAGTCAGCATCAGCCATCTCGCCAGGTCCATTTACGATGCAGCCCATGATACCAATCTTGACGCCTTTCAGGTGTTCCGTGCGTGCACGTATGAGGGCTGTAGTTTCCTGTAGATCAAAAAGGGTGCGGCCACAACTAGGGCAGCTGATGTATTCGGTCTTTGTGGTGCGTAAGCGTGCGCTCTGAAGTATGCCAAAGGCTGTGCGGTTCACAAGCGCTGCGTCAAACAGAGCTGGCGCCGGATTGGTCAACCATAGGCCATCTACCAAGCCATCTACCATAAGAATGCTAAACTCAGCAGCAGCACTGAGTGCAAACCGGCTTTCAAGCGGTTCTTCCGGTACACTGTCGCCTACCGGTACAGTTGCTTTGAGCACGATAGGGCAGCTTATGCCAGCATCCATCAGCCTGAAAACAAGGTAGCGTAAACCCTGTGTTGTGTTGCTGGCCGGGTTTGCTTGCGCCTCCAGCACCAACACTGTGGGGGCTGCTTGCAGACGCGAAGCCACATCTGGTGTTAAGTCATCCGATACCGTGATTCGCACCAGGTTTAGCTTATCACTTGTGCTTGTGGCTTCCAGGTAATCAGCGAGTGTGCTAAAATAAGGGAAGCAGTGCTCAGCATTTATTGTGTCCTTCTGACTTTGCCAGAATGGTGCATCGTAAACTGCCTTGCTACCCGTGGGCAGCATGAATGATATAGGTGTACTTCCTGCATACACATAATCCGTGCCCTGCTCCAGCATGGTCCACTTGTCACTTTCAGGCCAGTACACATGGCCCAGTTTTCGCATCAGATATTCATCTACGGTAGTGTAAGCCACGTCGCTGACTACGCGTGGTAGCTGGCCGCCGCCGAAATTAGCGACAGCAATACTCTCACGGCGTGAAAACGAATATGGGTTGATGGGCAAGCCCAAGTTTGGCAGGCTCTGTGAAACCTGACTAGCCGCATCTGGCTCACGCTTATCAAAGTGGTTACGCAGGTAGCGCCCCACAGGCATTTCTACCTCTGGGGGTTCTGTGAGTGAAACGCGAATGGTATCGCCTATGCCATCTGCCAGTAGTGCACCTATGCCCATCGCACTTTTGATGCGCCCGTCTTCGCCATCACCAGCTTCGGTTACGCCCACATGCAAGGGGTACACATGGCGTGTGGCCCCTGCAAGCATGCGTGCCACCAGCATGCGGTAGGCCTGCACCATTACCTGCGGATTACTGGCTTTCATGCTAAACACGAAATTGAAATACCCCATGTCTTCAGCGATACGGGCAAACTCAAGTGCGCTTTCTACCATACCCTCGGGTGTGTCGCCATACCGGCTCATGATACGGTCTGAAAGGCTACCATGGTTTGTGCCGATGCGCATGGCAGTACCGTATTCTTTACAAATTTTTACGAGCGGGCTAAAGCGCTGGTAGATGCGCTCCAGCTCCTCAGTATAATCAGCCTCCGTATATTCTATATGTTCAAATTTCTTTTTATCAGCAAAGTTTCCCGGGTTAATACGCACTTTCTCTACTATGCGTGCGGCGGCTTCGGCAGCATTGGGCGTAAAGTGAATGTCCGCCACTAGGGGCACTTTACATCCCTGCTTGCGCAGCTCCTTCTTGATTTCTGCCAGATTTTCCGCTTCCTTTTTACTGGGTGCCGTAATGCGCACGTACTCACATCCGGCTTCTACCATGCGCAGTGTTTGTGCAACTGTACCGGCGGTATCCAGCGTATCTGTAGTGGTCATGCTCTGAATGCGTATGGGGTGTGCACCGCCCATGGGCACATCGCCTATCTGCACTACATGGGTGCGTAAACGCACCTGCTGAGTGAGCGAGTGACAATACACTTTCAGTTTTTCCAATTCAATAACCTGCATATCGCATAAAAACGAATACTTTTTGCTTATAAGTTAAACGCAAAAATACGCCCAAAATTCATGATGCACTCTAAACCTGCGTTTTACTCAGAAAGCAGCGCAACTGAAACCGCGGGCAGCTGCACAGTAAAAGTGGTGTGCCCGGGTGATGACTGAAAAGAAATACTGCCCTCATACAGCGATACCAGCTTTTGGCTCAGGTAAAGACCCAGCCCACTACCCTCGCCGCCCTCTTTGGTAGTAAAGAAAGGTTGAAAAATTTTGGTTTGGTTCTCTATGCTGATGCCGCCGCCTGTGTCGGTTACTGATACATGAACCTTGCCTTCGCTGTATTGCATGGCCAGGGTTATCTTGCCAGATTCGCCATGTATGGCGTGCACTGCATTCATCAGGAGTGTAGTCCAGAGCAGGCCCATGTGTTCAGGGTCCGCCTGCACCTGAATGCCAGGCGTCAAGTTTGCCACCAGTTTGATGCGGTTTCCCATACGGCCTTCCATGGCCTGATATGCCTTCTGTAAGGATTGCTGTACCTCCACGTTTTCAGTGCCGCGCCGCAGTGCCCCTTCGTCAAAGTTGCGTAGCAGGTTCAGTATCTTACGGGTACGTTCTGTCGCTTCGCTCAATGTGTGCAGGCTCACCAGCACCTGTATCATGCGATGTGCAGTGCGCACCACGAGCATTGCTCGCCCATCACGCATTAGCGGCAGCAAGCCCTCCAGCCTGCCCACCCCACAGATTACCAACATTTCGGCAATTTCTTCAGCCTCAGCTATTCCTTCCCGTATGAGTTCTTCTGCAATTTCCTTTCGCACCTTGCGCATCGCCTTTGCATTGTGCCCGCTTCCCATTGCACTGCGCTCGATGAGCAACTGTACCAGTTGATTCTCAGCATCTGTAAAGGTCTTTAGCTGTTGAGGCATGTCTTTGATAATGTGCCCAAGATGCTGTTGCATTACATGCGTACTGGCACGAATTGCCCCAAGCGGGTTATTCAGCTCATGGCTCAGGTTCGATATAAGCTTGCCTACGCTTGAAATTTTCTCACTGATAATAAGCTGGTCCTGCGTAGTGCGAAGTTCCTCTATTGCACTTCGCAGCGAGGCGTTGCTTTGGCTCAGTTCCTCTGTGCGTTCGCTAACCTTGATTTCCAGCTCCCGATTGTTTTCTTCCAGCATACGTTTCACCATCGCTTGCTTCTCCAGTTCAGCACGCTCTGTATTAAGCTGAAAAAGCAGGTTCTTTCTAAGCTGCTGATAAATGAGCACAACTACCGCCACCGCCATGAGTATCATGGCGGCAGAGCCCAGAAAAAACTGGATCAATAGGTTGGTTTGCTCTGCAGCGGAATTCTCCAAAACGCGACGGCTAAAATGAGATTAGACAGGATGGAGAATACATAGTTTACAAGTATCAATTGTTTGGATAAAATGCTCTTAATGAACACCAATTGATCGAAAAGGAAGAGAAAAAAAGTTCCCGAAAAGTATAGCAATATACTTACAAGCGCCAAAACAATTGTAGGCGTACGCGCAGTCTCCCCTAAGGATGCGAAATACACCAGATACGCAATACAGTATAGAATAATAAAAATGCCCTGAAGGGGTATGGTGTAAGAATTGTACCGGAACAGCCCCTGTACAAAAATGATATTAACTAAAGATACGGGGACAATGATAAGCCCAAACCGAACAAGGCCTTCGCCAAATCGGTTTCTTTTGTCCAACTTCAAAAAAAATAGGCTGTAAAAAACAAACTCATTTAGGGTAAGTATGTTCAGCAGAAACAGATTGTTCATCCGCCGGGTGGCGAAGTAGTAGGTAGCTACAAAAAAGGCAAGGTTAACAAAGAGCAGCAAGCCCAGCGGCCTAAATGCCGGGCTTGCGTGCTTGTAGTTTACCAGTAAAACAGCAATGGGAAGCCACGCTATAAACAGTGAAAGAAATGACAGAATATCTGAGGCGGCCATGCTGCTGCAAACGTACTACACATTACCCTAATGGGTAATGTGTAGTGCAAAAAATGAGCTACGTGGCTAGTCGCCGTTAAGCTGATTCGCGGGGCCACAGTCGGGTGGGCACCACTTACCCCCGCGGTCTAGCAGCAATACCTCGCCCGTGTAGGTTTCCGTATCGTTCTTCTTGGGTTTCACGCGACTGGGAACCATGTCTGCGGGTATGCCATCTGGCCCCAGACGGGTGCCAACAAAGATGGGCGTAATACGCTCGCCCTTCTCTTTGGACTTTTTGTCATAGCCCAGGTACAGACGCATGCCGCTACAGCCTTCCGCTGAGAGCAGTTTCTCCAGGTTCTTCTTGTCAAAGTAGAAAGCCTTGATGTATTTCTTTTTTGCGCCCTTGCTCACCTTAGGTTTGCCGGTCCGCTTGTCCAGAGGTGCGGGGGCGTCACCATTCTCTTCACGGTAGGCTTTGGTCAGTTTAGCGGCTTCGGCGTAGCTGATAAATTCACCAGCTTCCTGCCAGTTAATGGGTTTTTTTGCCATGGATGTGTGGGGTAGTTGGATGTTTTGCCAAGTATAACAAAATAGCTATCCCAAAAGAGACCCAAGCCTGAATTTCACTTCAGCGTTAGCCTACGCTTAAACAAAGTTAGCAGTATCACCCCAGTTATACAGCTAAGCACTATACAAGCAGCGCGTTTGTGGCAGGCAGGGTTATGGTAAATTCCGTTCGGCCTGGCCTTGACTTAAAACTGATATCGCCCTCATACAGGTCAGTTAGTTTGTGGCATAGGTAGAGGCCTAGGCCGCTGCCCTCACCGCCCGTTTTTGTGGTAAAGAAGGGCTGAAATATTTTCCCCCGCATGGCTTCAGGAATGCCCTCGCCTGTATCGTGCACACACACGCTGGCTGTGCCCTCCACAAAATCTGTAGAAACGGCTATCTCACCTACTTCGCCCTTAATGGCTTGTATGGCATTCATCAGCAGGGCGTTCCATATCAAGGCCAGGTGCTCGGGGTCAGCCTTAATCCATACCTGCTGCCCCCAGTAGGTAGTCACGGTAACGCGGCTACCCATCCGGCTGGCCACCGCCTGTAGGATCTGCTGCACGGAAGGCTGCAGCTCCACAAAGTCGTTGCCCCGCTTCAGGGCCCCTTCGTCAAAGGTGCGGAGCAGGCTCAGTATCCGCCGCGTGCGCTCACTGGCATCATTGAGGGTTTGTATGCTGACCATCACCTGCACCAGGCGGGCAGCGGTGCTCACCACGGCATGCGCCCCCGGGCTGGTGAGCAGGTACAGTATCTTGTCCAGCTCCGTAACCCCGCTCATCACCAGCATTTCGGCTATCTCATCCGCTTTCGTCACACCTGCATTGACCAGCGTTTCCTGAAACTCCTTGCGCATTTTGCGCAGCGAGCGAAAACTAGGCGCCTCAGTACCCACGCCCTGGTTCACCAGCAGCCGCACCAGGGCCAGTTCATCATCGTTAAACTGCCGTAGCGTTTCCGGCAGGCTGTTTACCACCTCGCCCAGCTGCTTCTGCATCACATTGGCGCTGGCGCGTATGGCCCCCAGCGGGTTGTTCAGCTCGTGGCTCAGGTTGGCTATTAGCTTGCCTACGCTGGCTATCTTTTCACTTACGATGAGCTGCTCCTGCGTGGCCTTAAGCTCTGCAATGGTTTTCTCCAGCGCTACATTGGCCTCGCTGAGCAGGTAGGTGCGCTCTTCTACTTTTACTTCCAGTTCCTGGTTTTTCTCTTCCAGCAGGGCGTGCATCTCTTGCTGTTTCTCAGCTTCGGCATGGGTGCGCTCCAGGCGGAAGGCCAGGTTTTTCTTCTGCTGGAGTAAAACAAGTGCAATAACGGTAGCCGCCAGTGATAAAAAGGCGGCCGTCCCAATTACGAACAGTAGAACTATGTTGCCTTGTTGGTCTGTTGGCACAGAAATGAAATTGTAAACAAGATATACATGAATATCAAAAGTACACTTTCTACAATATAAACACTCTGACCAAGTTGATTAGATTGCCTGATTAACATTGAAAACAAATTTAAGAAAAAGGTGCCAGCACAATAAATAAGTACTGATGCTGAGAACCAAAAAAAAGGCTGCTTTGTCACGGAGTGGCTCAACTCATCATTCAACATTTTGAGCAGACATATACAGGAAATAAAAATCAAAGATGCTCTTGATAGTAGTCTAGAATAAACGTTTCAAATGTAAATCCCTTCAATAAACAAATAATCCAAAAGCATAAAAATCACAACAATTGCTGCTAAAAAAACCACCTTTTTCCTATCTTTTATCCCAAAGCCTTCTTGATTAAAGACAATAAACAGTGAAAGTGTATTCAAAATAAAAAGAAAGTTGGCTATGTATAGATTATGAATTCCCCTGGATCCATGCTCTATCATAGCCAACCTAAGAAGAAACTCCACAAAAAGAAAGCCTACAAAGAAGCGATATATAGGCTTTAACTCTTTCCACCTAAAAACCCCAACTAAAATCGGAACACTTAAACTAAAGTATGAAATGTAAACAAGAAGCTTATAGACTATGTACATGAAATGTAAATAGTTTATAAATTAGTTGTCATCAACGTTGCAACAAGGAGGGCATTCTTGCTTTCTAGGTATTACCTTAAGAGTACCCAATGTAAGCGGAATTGATTCGTTACTACTGCTGTACTTTTTTACTTCATTTTGGTCTTTGGAATTATCCTCAATTTCTGTGGGTTCAGTACTCAGCACTCCAGCGCCTTTTGAAGGCTTATATATCAGTCTGATCCTTTTGCCAAAGGGAATCTTCCTAGCACCTGAGCCTTGACCTTTCCTTTTATCCCATCCTAAAAATATTCTAATTCCTTTTGCACCTTTCACAGCCAATAATGCTCTAATCTCCGCCTCTCCTAAAAAAAATGATTTGGTAAAATCATCTTGGCTTGGGTCAGGGTCTCCTCCAACATTCTCAATGTATTGCCGGTAGTTATCTATTAAGACATCTTCTTTGTCTGGGCTTTCTGGTAATGGTGTTGCCATAACTGTAAGTGTTTAGAATTGAAGGTTTAACAATTCTATCAAAAAAAGTACACAAACAATAGCAACCTTAAATTAAGTAATGAGGTACAAGAATCCTATGTCTTGCTTCTACGCGGTTGTACTGGCCGAATGATACGAAACCCCTAGGTGCTTACCCGTAGGGCCCTACGCCGAATACCATGCCTAAACAAAGACAAGGCCAGGCTTGTAGCAAGCCTGGCCCCAACGATGTATTTATGGAATCAATTACCGTTTCCGCAACTTGGAGGGCACCATATACCATCGCCCATGTATATCAAAGGTACTTCCAGCGTGGGCGTTTCATAAGCAATCAAGCCCAGTTTTTTTAACACCTGGGAAATATCAAAACAATCCTAATCCGCACTTTGCTTAACTGTAGTCACATTCCCATTTGCTGGGCTTTCGCTTTTTCCGGTGCTACCTGCATTCGCCGCTTTCTGAGCGGTACGGTCTGCCTGTGCAAATGCAGCTGCGGCAAACAAACAAAACATTAGGGTCAAAACTGTTTTCATCATAGGGATAAAAATTAAGGTTGATGTAATGTATTAAATTGTGGTTGTGGTTGTGGTTGTGGTTGTGGTTGTGGTTGTGGTTGTGGTTGTGGTTGTGGTTGTGGTTGTGGAAAAAAATTGAACCCGTTTTTGCAAAAACGAACGCTCGTAAGTATAGCATCGACCTTTTTTCTACTCGTTTGAAGGCACCCGGCTGCAAATGATTCTTTAGAGATGATTGCATTGGGTATCTACATTACCCCATTGGCTTCCACTTATCGAAAACTTTACCGCCTTAACATGGGTTACATGGCTATTCATCCAAACCCCTGCTGCCCCTACGTACTTACCCGTAGCTTTACTACCCTATGAACCTAATGCTCCGCGAAAACATACGGCAGGCGCTGAACTCCATCCGTGGCAACCTGCTGCGGGCCAGCCTGACCATGCTCATCATTGCCTTTGGCATCATGGCCATCGTGGGCGTGCTCACCAGCATAGACGGAATCAAGTACTACCTCTCAAACAGTTTCAGCTCGCTGGGCAGCAATACCTTTAAGATACAGAACCGCGTGTCAGCCATCCGCATCGGAGGGCCCGGCAGCAACCAGCGGCGCTACCCCAGCATTACGCTAGATGAAACCGACGAATTCAGAAGCCGCGTAAAAGAAGACCTAACCATCGCGGTAAACGCCATGGGCACCGGTGCTACCGATGCCAGATTCCGCAACCTCTCCACAAACAAAAACATAGCTGTGATGGGTGTAGATGAAAACTACACCGTAACCGAAGGCTACAAGATAGAAGAAGGCCGCGCCCTCACCGAAGACGACATTCGCAACGGCCGTAACACCGTAGTGATAGGCTATGAGCTCAAGACCAAACTGTTCCCTACCAGTTCACCCATTGGCCAGTGGGTAACCGTGGGGAAACACCAATACAAAATAGTGGGCCTCATAGAGAGCAAAGGTTCCGGCTTTGGGCCAGGCAGTGGCGACAAAATCGCGCTCATCCCCTACCCCACCATGCTGCGCCACTACCCGAACCCCAACCGCAGTTTTACCATCAGCGTATTCGTAGCGGAACCAACCCGCATGCCCGGCATTGCAGCAGAATGTGAGGGCATCTTCAGGATCGTGCGCAAACTAAAGCCGGCTGATGAAATAAACTTTGGGGTTAACATGAGCGATAGCCTGGTGAGCCAGCTCATGGACAACCTGCGTGTACTTACACTTAGCGCTACCGCCATCGCCATCATTACGCTCTTCGGTGCCAGCATCGGCCTGATGAATATTATGTTGGTAAGCGTAACCGAACGCACCCGCGAAATAGGGGTGCGCAAAAGCCTGGGGGCTAGCAAGCAGCACATTATGTTGCAGTTTTTGATAGAGGCCATTACCATCTGCCAGCTCGGTGGGATAATCGGCATCGGGCTGGGCATCCTTATCGGGAACGTGATTAGCCTGCTGCTGGGCAGCGGTTTTATCATTCCCTGGCTCTGGATGTTTATGGCATTCATGGTTTGCTTTGTGGTAGGCATTGCCAGCGGGTTTTATCCGGCGCGCCGCGCTGCCAACCTAGACCCGATAGAGAGCCTGCGCTACGAGTAATGCGGGCGTAACACTTTCTTCACATCGGGTAAAGGCTTTCTTACCTTACGGTAAGGGGTATCGCATACATGTGGTACTAGCTTTGTGTAATACGTTGCTGCAAACAAACCGTTACACACATTAACACTCAAAAAAACTATGCTTACGCAGCTCTTAAAAAAACCGTTGCTCACGCCCTTGCTGGGCTTACAGCCCAAGCCTTGGCACTGGCCCGCACATATACCCACTGATGGCTGGGAACCTGTAACCTTTAGCAGCCGCAGCGGGGCCCACCTCAGCGCAATCTTAGGCCGCACTAGCCGCGCTGAAACCCAAGGGTCCGTAGTACTGTGCCACCCCCTGCGCAGCGATGCAAAAGGCTTCTTTTTAAAATATGGCCATGCTGACCTGTTGCGTCAGTTAGGCTACGATGTGCTTGCCTTTGATTTTAACGGTATCGGCCAGAGCACCGAGGGCAGCTTTGCCTTTGAAAAAGACGTGCGCGCCGCAGTAGAGTTTATGTACGACCACGACCCACGCCTGCCCATTGCAGTGCTGGGTGTGGGTTTTGGCGCAGCCATGGCGCTCTGTGCTGCTGCCGAAGACCGTGGCAGTTTGATTCGAGCTGTAATAGCCGAAAGCCCTTTTACTACTTTAGCTGAAGCCTTTGCAAATTATGGCCTGGCCTTCTCAGTGGTACGCAGCCTGCAGCGCTTAAACCCCGAACTGGAGCGCCGCCTGCGCCCAGAGCTGGCCGTAACACAACTTGCGGCTGAAACCCGCCTGCTGCTGCTCTACCCAGAAGCCGACAGCCTTACACCCACCAGCATGGGCAAGCGCCTGGTAGATGCCTACCTGGCAACACATAAGCAAACCCCTGAAGGTGTTGACATTGAGCTTATGCCTGGCAATGCCCACATGCAGTTGCTTGCTACCCACCCCGAAGCTTATAGTAGCCGCGTGGGTGCGTTTCTGGCATCGGCATTGCGCTAGCCCTGCCAATTTGCCCCTTAGGTAGTTCAATACGTGCCTAAATGGCGCGAGCGTAGGTTTGTTGCCCAAGGGTATAGAATTTGTATCGGCCTAGGGCTGGCATATTCCGGCTTATTCCTTGCATTACCGCATGCTTCCTGATACACTGATTGCAGAAGACACTTTATACTATCCTACAGGAATACCTTTCTTTGCTTTGCCAGAAGGCAGCTTCGACAGCGACCTGCAAGAGCTGATGGATGCTGACGAGCGCAAGCTCAGCGAAGAGCCTGTGCCCGAAGAGGTATCCATTCTGCCGATACGCAATACAGTACTCTTTCCGGGTGTAGTGATACCCATTACCGTTGCAAGAGACAAAAGCATACAGCTGGTAAAAGAAGCGAACAGCCAGACAGATAAAATCATTGGTGTGCTTAGCCAGCGCAATGCCGCGATAGAAAACCCAGAACCGAAAGATTTTTATACGGTAGGCACACTCGCGCGCATCCTGCGCCTGATACGCATGCCTGATGGCAGCGTAACCATTATCATTCAGGGCCGCAGCCGGTTTCAGTTAGAAAGCTTTACACAAGAGAAACCGTACTATAAAGCCAAGATCGCCCGCGTAGATGAAGCCTACCCCAGCGAGGATGAGACAAAGGCGCTGATGCTAAACCTCAAAAATGAGGCGGCCCGCATCATAGACCTTAGCCCTAAAATACCGAGCGAAGCCAACATTACGCTTCAGAACATTAACAGCCTGAACTTTCTGGTTCACTTCATTGCCAGCAACCTGAACCTAGAGGTGGTAGACAAGCAGGCGATACTAGAAAAAGCCACCTTGATGGAAAAGGGGGAGGTGGTGCTGCAACACATGCAGCGTGAGCTGCAGGTGCTGGAGCTAAGTGAAGAAATACAGAACAAAGTAAAAAACGACCTTGACAAGCAGCAGCGCGACTACATCCTGCGCCAGCAGATAAAAGCCATTCAGGATGAACTGGGCGACGAAGGCAGCGATGCTGACATGAAGGAGCTGGATAAACGCGCCAAGAAAAAGAAATGGAGCAAAGCGGCACAGGAAGCCTATAACAAAGAACGCAGCAAGCTGGGGCGCCTGAACCCCAGCAGCCCCGAGTATGGTGTAGCCATGAACTACCTGGACTGGATGCTGGAGCTGCCCTGGGAAGAATACACCACGGACAAATTTGACCTGAAGAAAGCCCGTCTTGTGCTGGAAGATGACCATTACGGGCTGGAGAAAGTGAAAGATAGAATTCTGGAATACCTGGCTGTGCTCAAGCTTAGGGGCAGCAAGAAAGCACCCATACTGTGCTTCTATGGCCCGCCCGGTGTGGGCAAAACCAGCCTGGGCCGGAGCATTGCAAAGGCACTGAGCAGAAACTTTGTGCGCATCAGCCTGGGTGGGGTACACGATGAAGCCGAAATACGAGGGCACCGCCGAACTTACATAGGCAGCATGCCGGGGCGCATCTTGCAGGGGCTCAAAAAAGCCAAGACCGGCAACCCCGTGTTTATGCTGGATGAAATAGACAAAGTGGGAAACGATTTTCGCGGCGATCCTGCCAGTGCACTGCTTGAGGTGTTGGATCCTGAACAGAACAATACCTTCAACGATCATTACCTGGAACTGGACTACAACCTGCAGCCCATTCTTTTTATTGCTACGGCGAATACGCTCGATACCATTCATCCTGCCCTGCGCGACAGGATGGAGATCATTGAAATAAACGGCTACACCCAAGAAGAAAAAGTACACATCGCCCGCGCACATCTGTTGCCAAAAGTGCTGGAAGAGCACGGCTTGAAAGAAAAACATTTGCAGATGAGCGATGCGACAATACAAACCATCATTGACCAGTACACACGTGAGAGTGGTGTTCGCCGGCTTTCGCAACAACTGGCGGCAGTATGCAGGGGCGTTGCACGCCAGATAGTGGAAGGTGGTAGCAAGACGGTTAAAATCACCCTGACCGAAAGAGATCTGAAACGATACCTAGGCCCTAGCAAATTTGAAAAAGAAGCGTACCAACGGCAAAATGCCCCGGGTGTAAGTGTAGGTCTGGCATGGACGGCAGTAGGTGGTGAGATTTTATTTATTGAAACCGCACTTAGTAAAGGCACAGGAAAACTCACGCTTACTGGTCAGCTTGGCGATGTAATGAAGGAAAGCGCAAACGTGGCCTTTGTATACTTGCGCGCACACGCAGAAGCGTATGGTATGAACCCGGAAGTATTCAAACACTGGGATCTGCACTTGCATATTCCTGCAGGTGCTATACCTAAAGATGGCCCGAGTGCTGGCATAACCATGCTCACTGCTATCGCCAGTGCTTACAGCCAGCGTCTGGTTAAACCGCAGCTTGCCATGACGGGTGAAATCACATTGAGAGGCAAAGTGCTACCCGTAGGCGGCATCAAGGAAAAGCTGCTAGCTGCAGTTCGCGCAGGCATGACACAGGTGCTAATGTGTGCAGAGAATCAAAAGGATGTTGAGGAACTGAAGCCAGGTGCACTACAAGGTTTACAAATCACCTACGTGCGTACTATGGATGAGGTGCTACAACATGCACTAGAGAAAAAAATAGCGAAAAACGCAATTACGCTAACCATACCACATGCAACGGCCAAGCGTAAAGCCAGGTCAGGCTCTGCAGGCACTTATGCTACGGCATAGTTGGCTCCGCCATAAATAGTATGTGCCCAAGAGATGAGGAATCTACCTATTCGTCTCCTATACATTTGTCAAAATTCAAGCCTGCAAAAAGCGTAGCTTTGCACCGCCTAAACTGAACCCCTTGTGATTATGATGAACGGCTTGAAACGTTCTAAGATAGCGGAGCTGCTTCGCGCTGAGAGCTTTGACATAGAAGTAAAAGTGAGCGGCTGGATACGCACACTTCGCACTGGTAAGAAGTTTTCCTTCCTTGAACTGAACGATGGGAGCAGTGTTAATAACCTGCAGGTGGTGATAGACAACGGCCTGGCAGACACAACAGTAATGAAAAGTCTGGGTACAGGTGGTGCTATTACGCTGGAAGGCGTGCTGGTAAAAAGTCAGGGCAAAGAGCAAGCGGTAGAATTGCAGTACCGTAAACTGGAAGTGCACGGCTTGGCACCCGAAAACTACCCTATGCAGAAAAAGGCACACACGCTGGAGTTTCTGCGTGAGGTAGCGCATTTGCGCCCGCGTACGGCCACCTTTAGCAGCGTACTGCGCATACGCCACAGCCTGGCCTTTGCTGTGCATCAATTCTTTCATGAGCGTGGGTTTTACTATGTGCAGACACCCATTATCACGGCAAGTGATACCGAGGGCGCGGGTGAAATGTTTAGCGTAACTACCCTGCCCCTGAACAATGTGCCCAAAACAACTGAAGGTGATATTGATTACAGCAAAGATTTTTTCGCGCGCAAAGCACACCTTACTGTAAGTGGGCAGCTAGAGGGAGAGCTCGCGGCACTTGCGCTCGGCGAGGTGTACACCTTTGGCCCCACCTTTCGCGCTGAGAATAGCAATACCACGCGCCACCTGGCTGAGTTCTGGATGATAGAGCCCGAAATGGCTTTTTATGACCTGAACGACAACATGGCACTGGCCGAGGAATTTCTAAAGTACCTGATTCGGTTTGCGCTAGAGCACAATGCCGCCGACCTTAAGTTTCTGACTGACACTTACGACCCGGAGCTGAAAGCCCGCTTGGACAATGTAGTAAGCAACGATTTTGTGCGGCTGGACTATACCGAGGGTGTGGAGATATTGAAGAACAGTGGCCGCAAGTTTGAGTTTCCAGTGGACTGGGGCACTGACCTGCAGAGCGAGCACGAGCGCTACCTGGTAGAAGACCATTTTAGCCGACCGGTTATTCTTGTGAATTATCCCAAGCAGATTAAGGCCTTTTACATGCGGCAGAATGAAGATGGAAAAACCGTGCGAGCCATGGATGTGCTCTTCCCAGGAATTGGGGAAATCATAGGTGGTAGCCAGCGTGAAGAGCGGCTGGAGCTGTTAGAAAAACGTATACAGGAAATGGGGCTTCCCATTGAAAATTATTGGTGGTATCTTGACACCCGCCGCTATGGCACCGTGCCGCATGCAGGCTTCGGTATGGGATTTGAGCGGCTGGTGCAGTTCGTTACAGGCATGGGTAATATCCGCGATGTAATTCCTTTCCCGCGCTATCCTGGCAATGCTGAGTTCTAGCAGCAGTTAAAGATGTTGTTGCGTGTACAGCGTAAACTATGGAGGTTTTTGTCTCCCAGCCTTCGGTATTCACTGTTATCGATCCCCACACAACGCCTGGGAAGCAAATATGGCGGCTGGATTGTACCCGCCAAGCTGCTAGATGGAGATAGCATCTGCTACCTGGCAGGTGCTGGCTTGGATATCTCCTTTGATGAAGCGCTGGCACGCACCTATGGCTGCAAGGCTTGCGTGCTGGATCCCACACCTGCGGCTGCCGATTTTGTATGGCACCGAATAGAAGCTATTAAGGCCGAAGAACCAGCCGTTGCTGCGAGGCTAAACTTTATTGCAGTGGGAATCTGGGATACTGATACCGAACTCAAATTTTACAAACCCAAAGATGATACCCACATCAGCCATTCACTTGTAAACCTGCAAGGCACCAGCGATTACATTATGGTGCCTGTGCGTACTCTGCGCACCCATATGCAGCAGTTTGGCCATCACCGTATTGATTTGTTAAAACTGGACATAGAAGGCGCAGAGTATGCCGTAATTCAAAATCTACTGGAAAATGCCATTGATGTAAGATGTATCTGCGTAGAGTTTGACGAGTATCATTCCCCGCAGGATGCGCGATTTCTACAGCGCATTCAACAGACAATCAATGCGCTCGTTAGTGCCGGATACAGTGTAGTAGCCGTAGAAAAGAATGGTCACCTGAACATGACTTTCTTAAAACTGTCATGAAAAACCCCGCTCAGCGGGGTTTAGGTTAGTTTAGTTCTGTGCCTAGTTGTTCTTCTGCAGGCCGCGGCTTATGATGCTCTAGCAGTGAGCGTATGGCGGGCAGCTCAAGTGCCTGCGGGCAATACTCCAGAAAGAGTGCATGCATATCATAGTTAATCATGAGGCCATTTTCCAGGTAGGTCATGGCCTCGCGGCTGCGCCCTGCTTGCAGTGCATAGGCTGAATACTGATAAATTAGCTCAGGCGAAGCCGAGTTGTGGCTCAGGCCCTCATCTAGAAACATGAGTGCCTCTGCAGCATTCTTATCCGTACACATCCGCTCGCCCCAGGTCATCCACATCTCAACATCCTGCGGATGCAGCGTAATTGCTGTGCGTAGCGCTTCGTTTGCAGAGACTTCATTTCCCAGAAAATACTCACAGTCTGCCAGGCCAAGCCAGGCATCTACGAACTCCTTGTTGAACTCTAGCGCACGCTTATAATAATGTATGGCCTCTAAGTAGCGCTTCTCACCCTCAAACGTACTACCTACACCATACCAGGCATCGGGCAGGTTAGGATACAGCTCCGTGCACTTACCATAATAGTAGCGGGCACGCACAAACTCATTTATGTTTTCATATCCTTCGCCCAGGCACAGCAGGATTGCCACATCATGTCTGTCATAGTTCAGGCTCTGCAGGCAGGTGCGTATGGCTTCATCATAACGTTCAAGCTCCATCAGCGCATTGGCTTTGCCATAGTATGCTGATATAAACTCTTCCTGAATAATTGTAGCGTAGTCAAAGGCGAAAACGGCCTGCTCAAACTCACCCAGCTTATGCTGGAGCGTGCCTAGGTTATACCAGGCACATGCAGAATAGGGGTTGCTGTTCAAGAACTCCTGGCAGTATTTGGCGCCTTCATCAGGCCTGCCCAGCATTTCGTAACAGAAAACTACTTCAAACAGCGCATCTTCATAATCCGGGTTTTCGCCGAATGCACGTGAGTAAAAGTTGATGGCCATGCCATACTTATCATCTTGCTGGCTAAGCTGTCCCATCTGAAAGTAAAGTTCTGCGCGGTCGGTACTGTCTTCGTAATCCGGCAATGCGGCTTTCAGTAGATTCAGGGCATGGTCAAAGTTGCCTAGGGCATGCAGCACGCGGCTCTTATGCACACGGTAACCCAAGGCGTCTGGCGAGAGGCGTAGCGCTTCCTGTATGCGGTCGTAGGCTTCAGTATACAGTGCCTGCTCAAATGCTACACAAGATTTCTTGTAATAGAACTCGGCATTAGCCGGATAGTGGTTAATCGCAAAATCGAGGAGAGAAATGGCCTTCTGGGGTTGATCCATCGCGCGGTAGTATTCATATACTTCGTCCAGCGTAATGGAATCCATGTAAAAGCTTCCATCTCTTTGTAGGCGTTCCTCAAATCGTTCGGCTTCGCGGCGGATGTCCAACCCTTCAAAACCTTCCTCGTGAGGATTGTAGGCGTTTTCCATGCTTTAACAGATGCTCCTAGAGGCGTTTAGTCTCAGGCGCACAATTAAAAATACAACGAAAGTTGAGCCTAGGTATAACGTAAAGGCCTAAAAAAAAAGATGTTTTACCAGGCTTCCTAGGCATGTTTTTTATTGCCTTGTTGAAAACCAATCATGCAAATTTACCAAATTGGGCGAAATAAACATAGCCATTGGCGCTCAATGAGTTGACCCAAGGGCGCAAACGAGCGCTCTTGGCACTGTTGGCTTTACTGTCACTCACGGTGGCGGGGCAGTGGTTGTATCGTACCACGCGCGCGCCACTAACGCAGCACACGCCCAGCCCAGACAGTCTTGCAAGTAGAACCCGTTCAAGCAAAAAGTGGCGCAATCCTAAGCCTGTAGAAATCAACAGGGCTGACAGTACAGCATTTGAACAGTTGCCGCACATAGGGCCTGTCACTGCACGGCGCATCATACGCTATCGGCAGAAGGTAGGTGGCTTTCGGAGCCTTTCACACTTTAAACAAGTATGGGGCATGGATACCCTCTACCCCCATATAGCCCAGTATGTGTACCTGGATAGTACGCGGCTGCCTGCCCGTCAAGCGCAGAAAGCACCTACAGCAGATGCGCAAAGATTACAGCCTACCCAGCAGGCTCTTCACAAACGTGCCTACACACCCATAGATATAAATGAAGCAGATAGCTCCGCATTGGAGGCCCTGCCCATGATAGGGCCCACGCTTGCCCGCCGCATCGTTCAGTACCGCGCCAAACTGGGTTTCTACCATTCCCCCACACAGCTTAAAGAAGTGTATGGTATGCAAGACTCAAACTACACAGTGTTTGCGCCCTACTTATATGTTACAACAGAAACGTTGGCTAGCTACCCCCAGGTGTACATAAATGAATCAGCCGAGGCTACGCTGGCTCGCCATCCCTACATTGGTTTTAGCCTGGCACGCCGCATCGTGCGCTACCGTGAGCAACATGGTGCCTACCGCAGTAGCGCAGACCTTGAAAAGATGCAGGCTATTACGCCCGGTACTTGGCAACGTCTTGCCCCTTATTTAAACTTCAGGTAACACAGGCAGCATTACCTTTACAACACCTTTTTTAACTGCAATCAATACACCAATGACCCTAATAGAGCGCCTGGAAAAGGCTGTACGCATTGTGCCAGATTTCCCGATGCCGGGGATTCGTTTTAAAGACATTACGCCTATGCTGCGCGACCCAGCCCTAATGCGTGAAACAGCACAGGCACTAGCCGAGCCCTTCATGGGTAAAGGGGTTACTGCTGTAGTGGGCATTGAGAGCCGCGGCTTTCTGCTAGGGCCGCTCATTGCACAACAGTTAAACTGCGGCTTCATTATCGTACGCAAAAAGGGAAAACTGCCCCCTGAAACAAATGCAGTTAGCTATACGCTGGAATATGGCAATGCAACCATTGAAATGAGCCGCGGGGCACTTACAGCTGCAGACAATGTAGTGGTGCACGATGACCTGTTGGCTACCGGTGGCACAGGCGCCGCCTGCGCCGAGCTTACGCGGCAACTTGGCGCAAATGTGGTAGGGTTTAATTTCTTAATAGAACTTGAATTTTTAAAAGGGCGCAGGGCACTTGCACGTTACAGCGAGAACGTGGTGAGCCTGATGAAATATGCCAGCTAACCGCTGGTATTACTGCTTCCCCGCTACACTACGTTCGGAAGATGGATTGCTCTACTTCAGTCAGAATTGCATTCGCTGAGGCAGTGCTTTCCGCCTCAGCATATATGCGAAGTACGGGCTCCGTACCGCTGGGGCGTATCATCACCCAGCGGCCCTGGCCCAGGTGAAACTTAAAGCCGTCCATGTCCTCAGTCTTTTCTACGGTATAGGCACCAAAAGATTTATACTGGCCTGATTTGCAGGCTGCCAGCACTTTTTGTTTGGCAGCTTCTGTAGTGTGCTTGTCCAGCCGCTCTACAGCAAATGTGCCCACCTGTGCATATAGTTCATCTACCAGCTGCGTAAGGCGCTTGCCGGTTTTGGCCATATACTCCAGTAAGGTGAGACCTATATAGATGCCATCACGCTCGGGAATATGACCCATAATCGCGATACCCCCGCTCTCTTCGCCGCCCACTAACACAGTTTCGCGTGCCATGATTTCGCCGATGTATTTGAATCCGATTTTTGTAGTCTCGGTAGGGATACCCAACTGACCCGCTAGTACAGCTATTTTGCTGGTACAGCTAAATGTAGTTACTACCTTGCCTCGCAGGCCTTTGTGTTCGTGCAGGTAGAGCATCAGTAACAACAGAATATGATGGCTATCTACAAACCTTCCTTGTTCGTCGAAAAGGCCAATGCGGTCTGCATCGCCATCTGTGGCCAGTCCAAACCCGAGCTTCTGCTCAAGAATCAGCTTCTGAAAAGGCTTCAGGTTTCGCTCTATAGGCTCGGGTGCCTGGCCCCTAAAGCTGGGGTTAAAGTCGCAGTGCAACAGTGCCGCTTGGGGGAATATGCGTTGCATCACGTGCTGCCCTGCCCCATACATGGCGTCGTAACCGATGGCTATGCCAGATTGCTTGATAGCATCAAGGTCAAATGCCTGGCGTAGGTGATTCAGGTATAGTGCCTCTGCGTCGTAGTATTCTATCTGTCGCGTAGTTACATGTTGTTCCAGCGCGTTTGAATAAGTTTTAATGCTATCGGGTATTCGCTGCTCTACGGCATCTATCATTGCCGGAAAGGCTGGCCCGCCAAACGACCCCTTTATCTTGAAACCCGAATAGCTGGGCGGGTTATGGCTGGCGGTAATGATAACACCAGCCGTGCACTGCCGCTGCAAAGTGGCCAGGCTAACCATGGGAGTGCTGGTAAATCCAGGCGTCAAGAAAACCTTAATGCCCATATGGGCTAACTGGTTAGCTACGGCTTCTGCAAAACCCTGCCCATTAAATCGGCAATCATACCCCACCATGCAGGAGGGTTTATCCGCAAGTGTTTTCAGCCAGAGCCCCGTAGCTTCTGTAACACGGGCCAGGTTGGCATAGGTGAAGTCATCGGCGATGACGGCACGCCAGCCATCGGTACCGAATTTGATAACTGCAGACATTAAGAAATATAATCAAATTAAGTTCTGTAATTAAGCAAACGGATTCAGGTTAACGTTCACTTTGTGAGTAAAGAACCGCTAATACTGCCAAAACAAGTACACTATACTCCGCCCCTCCTGTACTATGCCCTACTACAAACCAGCCCTGCCTAAGATGTACTAGAAAAATACCTGCTGTTATTACCAATGCATGAAACAGAATGGCATAGCGCACGAAACGACCTAACACCAGCAACGTACCTCCAGCCACCTCGCCAAGTGTGATAGCCCAAGCTACGGCTTCCCCTGCACCCATAAATCCGTTTCCGTCTAAGAACTGCCCAAATCCGGGTATACTGTAGAAGTACAACCTAGCCACGCCGTGGCTGATAAATATTACACCCATCACAATGCGCAAGATTAGAATAGCGCTCTTATCAGACAGTGACGGCAATTGCATCTTAAAGCGATTTATCGTTATGGAAGTCAATGTGTTAGCTTCATACCAATTTCAGTTAAGCCCAAAGCCCCTTGTATGTGAGAGGAGTCAGTTCAAACTTACACTGCCGCCCGGCACTTCTTGAAAAGAGCTATTCTCCGTGGCCTTCTCTTTGGTCTTCTGTATGGCGTCCAGTATGGGCAGAACATTTTCCAGGTGCTTAATCAGAAATTGTAAACGATCCCTCTCGCGGTTTAGCTCTAGCAGCTTCACTTGCTGGGCTGCATTCATACCGCAAGTGTGTGCTATCTGGTAGCTTAAAGGGCTCTCTGCATGCAGGGCGGGCTGCCGCTCGGTGTGTATCACCGTATGCAAACGGGTATAGCAGGTAAGTAGCCGCTCTTGCAGAACCAGTTCAGAGGTATCGTCGCGCTCTATGTACATGCCGCTGCCACGGTGCGCTTGCGCATAACTAGGCTCCGCCAGAAATTTCTCGATTTTAAAAGTGTGCGTTCCCCTACAAATCACATCCATCCGCCCATCTTCATAGCGCTTCACTATAGTTTTGAGCTTAAGCACTGTGCCGAGCTGGCTTATCTTCTCATCTACTATGGGCACCAGCACAAACGAGGTGCCGTCGTCCTCGCAACTGGCTATAAGTTTCCGGTACCGAGGCTCAAAAATATGCAGCGCCACTTCCTCATACGGAAAGGCCACCATCTGCAGGGGAAATACCGGTAAGATTAAGCTGGTCGACATAGGGATGCTAATTTAAGCCTATCTAAGCGATAAACCTGATTACCACTAAAAGGGTTCTTCACCTAAATGTTAAACTTCCTTTTTCTAAGCCTACTATCGTTATTTGCACTGCCATTTTAGCTTTCACATGCACATGTCAGCCCCTGATACGCTTACCGAAACCAAGTTTACTTTCCCGTACCCCACCACCTTGTACCGCGGCAAGGTACGCGACGTGTATGATGTGGCAGCCGAAGTGCTGATAATTGTTGCTACTGATCGCATCTCTGCGTTTGACCATATCCTGCCCAGGTCTATTCCCTACAAGGGCCAGGTGCTGAACCAGACCGCAGCACATTTTTTACGTGCCACCACCGATGTATGCGAGAACCACCTACTGGCGACGCCCGATGAAAATGTAACCATTGGTTTGAAGTGCGAGGCTTATCCTATTGAGATGGTGGTGCGGGGCTACTTATGCGGCCATGCCTGGCGTATTTACAAAGAAGGAGGGCGGCAAATTTGCGGAGTGACCATGCCAGAAGGGCTTCGGGAAAATGACCCCTTCCCTGAGCCGATATTCACGCCCACGACCAAGAGCAAAGTTGGGCATGATATGGACATTAGCGAACTGGAAATCGTAAGAGCGGGCTTGCTGGAAGGCGATGAACTGGCCGAGCTGAAATACTACGCCTTAAAACTTTTTGAACGGGGCCAGCAAATGGCAGCGGCCAGAGGCCTACTGTTAGCCGATACAAAGTATGAATTTGGGCACCGCGGGGGTAAGGTTTTTCTAATAGACGAAGTGCACACCCCCGACTCTTCACGTTACTTCTATGCCGATGGCTTTACACAGAAAGTAGCCAAGGGGGAGCACATAGAGCAGCTTAGCAAGGAGTTTGTGCGTGAGTGGCTCATGGCAAACCACTTTCAGGGGCTGGAGGGGCAAACTATGCCTGCCATGCCCGACGCATTTGTAGCGCAGGTGAGCGAGCGCTATATAGGCCTGTATGAGCAGGTAACGGGCCAGCCCTTTATTCGGCGAACGGTAACAGGTATGCAGGATATCATGCAGGAGCGCATACTCACTGCATTAAAGGCTGTTGGCCTCTAGGCCAAATGGCAATTCTACAATACACTTGTGTTTATGGCGGGGGTGTAGCATCTTACATACGCGAATCTGCTATCACTTACTATTCCCAATCTTGTTATGAAACGTATCGTCCTTGCCTTGGCGTTGCTCATGGCTACCTCTACGCTACTCGCTGCTGCACCCATTGGCAATACAGGCGTGGAACATGTGTATAAAGGCAAAAAGAAAAAGAAGCCTGCGGCGAAAAAGAAAAAAAAGAAGTCTGGTGCCAAAAAGAAAAAAGCCGCTACTAAGAAAAGGGCTGGTAAGAAGAAACGCTAAATCATAGATGTTTATCTATCCAAGAAGCGTCTTCACACGATAGTTGCTGTGTCATTCCTTAGCATTTCTGACTTCGCTATTTGAATACGCTTGTAGCTTATTTCACCGTTGTCTCCCTGTGCACCCTCAAGTTCATGGTGGGTGTAGCGGCAGGGGTAGTAAGCGGCCTATCATTTCCAGAACTTTTCCTTTGCTATGCTATAGGGGGATGCATGGGGGTTGTTGGCTATGCGTACTTAAGTTCTGCGATTGGCAACTTCTTTGCCAGCCTGCGCAAGCGCCCCAAAGCACCTGCTAAGCCTGCACCTGCCTGGGTACAGCACATCTGGGAGCGGTACGGGCTTATCGGGCTGGCACTCGTTGCACCACCCACCCTAGGCCCTCCTTTTGCCGTACCACTGGCTATTCTGCTGGGCGCGCCGCGCCCGCGCGTGATTGCTTACATGTGTACCAGTATTGTGCTTTGGAGCACAATCTTTGCCTATGCAGGCCAGGCTTTGGTGCATTGGTTCTAGGCTGCCACACACGCGAAAAATACCCCACCGCCAAATGCGTAACTTTGGGCACTCAATGTACGCCTATGGCCAATAGACCCAATTTTGTTGATTACGTAAAAATATACTTCACCAGTGGGGCTGGCGGCAAGGGGGCTGTCAGCTGGCGTCGTGAAAAGCACGTAGATATGGGTGGGCCCGACGGTGGTGACGGCGGCCAGGGTGGCAGCATCATTGTGCGAGGCAATGCACAGCTCTGGACTTTGCTTGATTTAAAGTACCGCAAGTTCATAAAAGCTGAAGCAGGCAAAGGGGGTAGCGGTCAACGCAGTACTGGGCGTAGTGGAGAAGACCAGGTACTGAACGTACCCGTAGGTACCGTAGTAAAAGAAGCTGATACCGAGCGTATCATCGGTGAGATTACAAAAGATGGGCAGGAATTGTTGGTATTGAAGGGCGGCCGTGGTGGGTTGGGCAACTGGCACTTTCGCAGCAGCACCAACCAAACGCCTGAACACGCGCAGCCTGGTGACCCTGCCTTAGAACTGGCCGTAGTACTGGAACTGAAAGTACTGGCCGATGTAGGGCTGGTAGGTTTCCCTAACGCTGGCAAGAGCACACTACTGAGTGTAGTGAGTGCCGCAAAACCCGAGATAGCAGACTACCCCTTTACCACCCTCATACCCAATCTGGGTATAGTGCGGAACCGTGACTACCGCAGCTTTGTAATGGCAGACATCCCAGGTATCATTGAGGGGGCGCATGAAGGCAAAGGGCTGGGCCTGCGTTTCCTCCGGCACATTGAGCGCAATGCCGTGCTACTCTTTATGATACCCTGCACAACAGAAGATGTTAAGGAGGAGTACAAAGTATTGTTGCGCGAACTGAATGCCTACGACCCCATTCTCATAGAAAAGCCACGCCGCGTTGCTATCACCCAATGCGACCTGGCAGATGAGGCCCTTATGAAAAGCCTCACGCGAAAACGCTGGGATGCCCCTGTACACTTCATCAGCAGCATTACAGGCATGGGCATAGAAGGTTTAAAAGATGCGTTACTTGAGATGATAGAGCGTACGCGAGAAGAAACAATAGTTGCGTTTGAGGAGTAACTAGGTTCGTACTCTGACGCAAGTCGGGGCTTTTCGGCACATACCCCCCTCTCTACGCGATCAAAATGTTCAGCCTTCCTGAATAATCCCTATCTGGTTGCCGAAGGGGTCTAAGCCCAGCTCGTAGCCATTTACATCGAAGCCCACGTAGGGTTCCTCATAACACGGCTGTATGCCAAACAAATCTGCATACCAGGCTTTGGTAGCGGCCAGGTCTGGTGCTGCATAGATGATGGTGCGTAGGGAGAGGAACATAGCCAGGCTTTAAGCCTCTTTATACAAAATACAGCGGATACTTGCTCGGATTGTACTCGTACATCAGTTCGCAGCAAATCTGCAGTACATCTTCGGTGTTGGGCTTGCTGAAGTAGTCGCCGTCGCTGGCATAAGCAGGGCGGTGGGCTTTGGCGCTCAGGGTGCGCGGGGCACTGTCCAGGTATTGCCAGCCCCGCTGCACTTCCAGTATCTGCTGCATGATGTATGCGCTGGCACCGCCTGGCACATCTTCGTCCATGCAAATCAAACGCCCCGTTTTCTGCACACTCTGAACGATGCTGTGGTGCACATCAAAGGGTAGCAGGCTCTGCACATCAATCACTTCCAGCTCTATACCCAGCTGGCTGCTGAGTACTTCGGCAGCATCTAGTGCGATACGGCAGTTAGGCCCATAGGTCACCAGGGTAATGTCTGTACCCACACGCAACACCTCAGGTACGCCTAGTGGCAGGCAATACTCGGCTATGTTGTTCGGCATTTTTTCTTTCAGGCGGTAGCCATTCAGTACTTCTATGATGAGGGCGGGTTCGTCGCTCTTCATCATGGTGTTGTAGTAGCCTGCAGCCTGCGTCATGTTACGCGGCACCAGCACATGCACGCCCCTAAAGGCGCTTATGATGGTACCCATAGGGCTACCACTATGCCAGATGCCCTCCAGCCTATGCCCGCGTGTGCGGATGACGACCGGCGCTTTCTGCCCGCCGCGCGTGCGGTACTGCAGGCTGGCCAGGTCATCAGAAATGATTTGCAATGCATACAGCAAGTAGTCCAAGTACTGTATCTCGGCTATGGGGCGCAGGCCGCGCATGGCCATGCCGATACCCTGTCCCAGTATAGTAGCCTCGCGTATCCCCACGTCAAAAATGCGGGCCTCGCCGTACTTTTCCTGTAAGCCTGCAAAAGCCTGGTTCACATCACCCAGTCTACCTAAGTCTTCGCCAAAGGCTACTGCCCGCGGCTCACGCGCGAAGAGTGCATCAAAGCAGGCCTGCAGAATCTCGCGGCCGTCTACCATCTTGGCATCGGGTGCAAACTGTAGCGGGACGGGTTTTACATTCAGTGCCCGCTCAGCACTTTCACTGTGCAGGTGGCTGTTGTAGCGGGCTGCATTCAGCTTGTCTTGCGCCGCTTTCCACTGAACAATCTGTGTACGCGTTTGCAGTGTGCCTTTCCCATTGGCCTGCTCTGCAGTAGCTACTAGCGCGCGGCGTACCGCTGTCATCACATCGCGGCGAATAGGATCCAGCGTTTTCTCAAGTTCGGCTTTGATATTCAGAATTTCTTCATTCCTTGCCTCATTGGCCAGCCCATCCAGCATGCCGCCCAGCTGGTGTATTTCCGTTTTGATCTCGCCTGCAAAGGCATCCCAGGCTGCGCGGCGGTCTGCCTGCACCTGCTTCTTTTCGGCTTCTTCCAATGCATCCAGTTCGCTGGAAGTAGCCATCTGGTAATCCAGCATAAACTGGCGCATCTTCACTAGGCAGTCGTAGTCGCGCTCCCAGGCCAGGCGTTCGGGCGTTTTGTAGCGCTCATGGCTGCCACTTGTGCTGTGGCCCTGCGGCTGTGTTACTTCTATCACATGTATCAGCGCAGGGGTATGCTCAGAGCGCACTTTGTAAGCTGCGCGCTGGTAAGTATCGCAGAGGCTGAGATAGTCCCAGCCACGCACCACATACATGTCTATGCCGGGTTTGCCATTGGCGGGCATCATGCCCGCGAGCGCCTCGCTAATGCTCGCTTTGGTAGTCTGGTGGGCTATGGGCACACTTATGCCATAGCCATCATCCCATACGCTCATCAGCAATGGCACCTGTAGCACGCCCGCGGCATTCATGGTTTCCCAGAACAGGCCCTCACTCGTGCTGGCATCACCGATGGTACCAAACGCAATCTCATTGCCATTGTAACTGAAGTGTGTAAACTGCTTAAGGTCTGGCAGGTTGCGGTACAGCTTGCTGGCCTGTGCCAGCCCTAGCAGGCGGGGCATCTGGCTGGCAGTAGGGCTGCAGTCTGCGGCACTGTTTGGCATCTCAGTCAGGTTTCGCCAGCTGCCATCGGCATTCAGCATGCGCGTAGCGTAGTGACCGTTCATCTGGCGGCCCGCGCTAGCAGGCTCTGCCTCTACGCTGGGGTGCGCATAGAGCTGCGCGAAAAACTGTTGCGGCGTAAGCTGGCCCACAGCCAACATAAACGTCTGGTCTCGGTAATAGCCGCTGCGCACATCGCCCTTACGAAATGCTTTGGCCATGGCGATCTGTGCCACCTCTTTGCCATCACCGAAAATGCCAAACTTGGCTTTGCCCGTTAGCACTTCCTTGCGGCCCAGCAGGCTGGCCTGGCGGCTGCCGTAAGCAATGCGGTAGTCGGCCAGGATTTCTTCTTTGCTATAGGGCAGGGTATGGGTAGCAGTAGCAGTTTGCATAAGCGCTGTCGGCGATTTGTGTATAGGCAAATATAGGGGTTTAGGGGCCTGGGGCATGTTTTGCCACACATAAGCATCTTGCTTAGTTAGCCCTAAGCGTAAACGTGGCTGTAATGCCCACCGCATAATTGCGCGGCAGTCGCTCTACACCAAAGATAGCCCGGCTGTGGCGGCCCTGCTCACCCAGCACATTCACAAATAAATCTGAGGCACCATCAAACACCCGCGGTGCACCCATCCATTCATCAGCAGCCTGGTAGTAGCCATCGTAATGGTTTATAGCCAACACTTTTTCAAAGCCCACTGCATGGTGCACTTGCGATAGTATGTTCAGCGCCACAAGCTGTGCTGCCAGGTAGCCTTGCTCGGTTGTCAACTCCACGCCCAATCTGCCAATATACAGGTCTTCGCCATTGTGTTTAGGCAATTGTATCGCCACGTAGGCAATATTCCCCACACAATTCACAGGCATATAGTTGCCGCCGGGCTTAGGCGGCTCTGGAAGGGCAAGACTCAACTTTTGAAGTGACCCGCGTATGTCCATACTACCTTTACTAGCACTAGCAATTAATGTGATAGCGGCTTTAGCACCTTCAGCGCTTCTACCACCTCATCTATAGCGGAATCGTTCACATCCAGGTGCACCACCAGCCGCACCCATAGTGGCCCAAAACCCCCAGCCAGAATGTTATGCCGTTTTAAGTGGGCCAGTAGGGCGGTCTTGGCTTCAGGCGTAGCCATTCGGAATAACACAATATTCGTTTCTACAGGCATCAGTTCCTGTACCCACGTAAGTCCCTTTAGTGCGCTGCCTATCTTCTTTGCACGGGCATGGTCTTCGGCCAGCCGTTGGACATGGTTTTGCAGAGCATAGAGACCCGCTGCAGCAAGAAAGCCCGCTTGTCGCATCCCGCCACCAAATACCTTTCTATATCGCCGTGCCGTCTTAATGTCTGCCGCATTCCCTAGAAGTACACTTCCCACAGGTGCGCCCAACCCTTTGCTCAGGCAGATACTGATTGTATCAAATAGTTTGCCGTAGCGAGCTGGTTTTTCACCTGTAGCCACCAGGGCGTTGAACAGCCGCGCACCATCCAGGTGCAGCTTAAGGCCTTGCTTGTCGCATATTTTTCTGATTCTTTCTATTTCCTTAATATCATAACACGCGCCGCCGCCACGGTTCTGGGTGTTCTCCAGTACTACCAGTTTACTGGGTGGGAAGTGCACGTCATCCGAACTGATTGCAGCCTCAACCTGTGCAGCTGTAAGCCTGCCTCTGTCGCCATTTAAAAGTTTCACGCTGGCACCACTATGCCACATAATGCCGCCCCCTTCATACAGGTATACATGGCTCTGCGCATCGCAGATTACCTCCGTGCCCTGCTGGGTGTGTAGCTTGATGCCAATCTGATTGCACATCGTGCCGCTGGGGCAGAACAGCGCCGCTTCTCGCTCAAACAAATTGGCTGTGTATCCCTCCAGTACATTCATACTGGGGTCTTCGCCATAAACATCATCGCCCACCTCAGCGGCAAACATCGACTCTCGCATGGCTGGCGTAGGGCGGGTTACGGTATCTGAGCGAAGGTCAATCATAAAATATTACGATTAAAGATTTTTCACTTCCACTCTGTAAGCCTGCATAGCACCAAGCTCAACTGCCATAACTTTGCAGCTACATCAGCATCTTTAGCAGTACGCGAGGTACTCGCAATTTTTTTGCGTACAAAATACTTGCCCGTTACGCCTTTTGCTTCAGGCGCAGTAGCCAGATAAATACTGGTTTCTGCCCCTTTCTCAACACTCACCATAAAAGGCCTTCCGATTGCAAACAGCTTGCTAAACCACCAGCCTTTCTGCCGCGTTCCAAAGTCTGAAGCTACCGATCCAGGATGTAGGCTATTGGCCGTAACGCCGCTGCCCTGCAGCCTGCGCGCCAGTTCGTTTGTAAAGAGTACATTCATCAACTTACTGTTACAATACATGCCCAAGCCGTTATATTTACCTTTACTCTGCAAATCATCAAAGTCTATTTTGCCAATCAGGTGCGCTGCGCTAGCCACGTTCACTATGCGTGCTTCGCCATTTTGCTTAGCTGCCTCACGCAGGCTGGGTAGTAGCAGGTGCGTGAGTAAAAAATAGTTTAGGTGGTTGAGCGCAAAGGTCACCTCAAGGCCTTCAGTCGTTTCCTGCCGCGCCTGAAAAATGCCCCCAGCGTTGTTAATCAGCACATCAATTATCGGAAACTGTGCCGCTACTTCTGTGCCCGCCCGCTGCACCTGCTCCAGTAGTGAGAGGTCTGCCAGAAACACATGCACCTGTGTGGCCGGATACCGCTTTGCGATTTCTACTTTTAACGCATCTGCTTTTTCACGGCTTCGAACGATGAGCACCAGCTGCGCACCTGTTGCCGCTAGCTTGAGTGCCGTTTCACGCCCGATGCCGGTAGTAGCCCCTGTAATGACGATAACTTTGTTTTGCATACTTTACAAAATGTTCAAAGCTATCACTTTCTTACTTTGCCACATGCGTTTAATTCATGGCTTTATCTTCTTGCTGGCTTTTGCACAACCCTTATTTATATCGGCCCAGGGTGTTAAAGTTTGTGTGCTGGTAAGTGCAAATGCAGAGTGGCGCATAATCAGGCAAATCTATCCTGCCCAAGATTATCAGCTACAGCCCTATGGTGAGTTCTTTATCAAGCCCGTAAAGAGAGGGCTGGTAACTGATACGCTAGTTTATGTGCACGGTGGCTGGGGTAAAATTTCTGCAGCGGGTAGCACGCAGTATTCCATCGATCGCTGGCATCCTCACTTGCTGGTTAACCTGGGTACCTGTGGGGGTTTTGAGGGGCGTGTGAACCGTGGCGATGTTATCCTCGTAACCCAAGCCATCGTCTATGACATCATAGAACAAATGGGAGATGCCAGCACCGCAATTGCTGACTACACCACAAAGCTTGATACTGAATGGCTACCCAAGCCCTATCCGCTGCCGCTCCGTCCACATTTGCTTGTTTCTGCTGACCGCGATCTTGTAGCAAGCGAAATAGAAAGCCTTGCCAAGAAATACAATGCCATTGCTGGAGACTGGGAGAGCGGCGCCATTGCCTGGGTAGCTGCGCACAACCGCACCCGTCTGGTTATCTTGCGGGGTGTCAGCGATACAGTGAACCCCAGAGGCGGCGAGGCGTACGGCAATGAGGCACTTTTTGTGCAGCGTACTAAGGAAATTATGATAAAATTGGATAGCGCTCTACATCGCTGGCTACAGAAGCTCACAGATTCACTTAAAAAATAAAGCCAGTATACTGGCTTTATCATAAGTTACTCTTAAGAGTCGGGATGACAGGATTCGAACCTGCGGCCTCTTCGTCCCGAACGAAGCGCGCTACCGAGCTGCGCTACATCCCGCCTAGGGTACAAAGGTACAGAAATGTATCCTAGCACTCCACAGCAAAGCGCGCCCCCTCAAGTAAATTACCTGAGGGGGCGCGCCAAAAGACGAAAGTATACCTAGAATGTACGCTGATACAATTGTTGGCTTGTAAAGCCCGTCAGCAGGCGGTTCAGCTTGCGGCGGACAGCTTTACGGTCGATGTTCAGCTTTTTGTCTTTCATATACTCTTCATACACCAGCTCATTGTTGGCATTGTAGAAGCGTACAAAAGAGCACGGGTTACCTTGCTTGTTCACCTCTATCGTCCAGTAGAAACCAGGTGTGAGGGTTTCGCTAACTACCGCTTTCCCTTTTCTGGGCAGTGGCGTCGCGTTCGCAGCGCTTACGACTAGGCTTAGGCCCGCTACTAGTACCAGGCCAATCCAGATTTTGGCAAGCTTTGCCATAAAGTTGTCAATGTTTGTTTGGGTTTTCATAAGAAAGTTGTTTGAAGTGAATAATGGGTTGTTTGTGTGTTTGCCTGAATGGATGCCCAAAGTTGTAGCCTTGTTGCATCCCAATAAAACGCATTACACATACGCTGGTGGTTTGTATACAACTAGCACCTTTTTCTAAACCATTGGCGTTTATCACATAACTGTTCCGTTCACCCTCTCTAGGCACACGTTCATCCATCTATCGTGCATTTATCCAGCTTTACCCTGAACTTTAGGGCATGAAAGCTTTCGATAGGCTCCAACGCGTAGGCCAAATTTCCCTGCATGTCCTGGTATGGTGGGGGGGGTGGACTTTTATAAATATTCTTGGAGGCTTCAGCGTGGGTGGCTTCAAAACCTCTGACAACACCCTACTCATCCCTTCATTAATATGGTCGGTAATTAATGCCTTTCAGTTTTACCTGGGTGTATATGTACTTTTCCGTGGCATACGCGCTGCTCGCTTTCCTTCCAAACAATGGTATATCATAATAGGAGTATGGGCAGCTATCTCAATTCTAGAGTTTGTTATTGACGATAGGCTCTATGCCTTTTACTACCCGAGTCGCTACAAGGGGGTTTTTATGCCAAGCTTGTGGACCAACCTCTTTATGAATGTATTTATTTACTTTGCTGCATGGGGCTTTCGCACGGGGCTTGAGCTGCGCGATGCAAACCGCCGACAGCATGAACTGGAACAGATACAAAGAGATACTGAACTTGCCTTGCTGCGCAACCAAATAAATCCGCACTTCCTTTTCAATGCCCTGAATAACTTGTTTGGTATGGCCCGTAAGCATGGAGACTCCCTCACTGCCAATGGTATAGCGCGTCTATCAGGCTTAATGCGCTATATGCTCTATGAAAGCAATTATGACCAAATCCCACTTGCCAGCGAGTGGGGCTACTTGCGTAATTACATTGCTTTGCAACAAATGCGATACACCAATCAGGATCCCGTCATTATCACGTTTGAAATTACAGGCGACCCCGAGGACAAATACATTCCGCCGATGCTACTCATCACACCCGTAGAGAATGCTTTTAAGCACGGCATTCGAATTGATAAGCCTTCGTTTGTAAAGATTACCGGGCATGTCACAGATTCCCATTTTCATTTTACTGTTCTCAACAGTTATTTTCCCGATAGCAATGTTAGCATCCCATCAGAGCCTGGGGGTATCGGTCGTGTAAACTTACGTAAGCGAATTGCTTTGCTATACCCCGAAGAGAATACATTGGAAGAAAACCAAACTACTGATACTTTTAAACTTGTCTTACACATACCCTTACTTCGCAGTCCGTCGTTTGCTCCAAAGTCCATCCCAAGTGCTCAGCCCATATGAAATGTATCGTAATAGATGATGAGCCACTGGCCCTCTCTATTTTAGAGGAGTATGTATCGAAAACACCATTTCTTTCACTTAAGGGTACATACCGCACCGGTGTACTTGCCCTGGACTATTTGCGGCATCAACCCGTTGATTTGGTATTCTGTGATATCAATATGCCAGATCTAAACGGCATCCAAGTAGCCAAACTAATTGGGCCGCGCGCACAAGTCATTTTCACTACTGCCTATAGTGAGCATGCCCTTGTTGGATATGAACTAGATGTGATAGACTATTTACTAAAGCCCATTGAGTTCGATCGCTTTCTCAAAGCCGCAGAAAAAGCATTTCGGCTTCATGAGTATAAGATTTCATCCACTGCGCCGCCTACCGCTTTCCCTACTTCTGAAACCCCATTACCAAGTAACCCCTTGATACGAATCAAGAGTGGTACACAGCATTATCAGCTCCCTTTGCATGACATCCTGTATCTGGAGGCTGAGGGTAACTATGTTTCCTTTGTAATGCCAAATAAAAAACTGCTCTCACTTATGACGATGGGGGCTGCTGAGGAATTACTCCCCAAAGACCAGTTTCTGCGTGTCCACAAATCCTTTATTGTTGCGTGCAAACACATCAGCGTCATTGAAGCGCATGAGTTGCAAGTAAAAGGCACCAAAATTCCAATTGGCAAAAGCTACCTACAAGTGGTACGGCAGGCGCTGGGCGTGTAGGCGCTATACCCCTACTGCTTCATCTACCAGTGCCTCTATCGCCTGCGCAATGCTGCCACGGTCAATGCCACACGCGGCATATTGCTCTTGCTGCGTACCGGTTTCTATCACGCGGTCGGGTACACCCAGTCGCTTCACGCGGGCGCTGTAGCCGTGGTCTGCCATCCAGCTTACAACCGCTTCACCAACACCACCCTGTAAGCAGCCATCTTCCACTGTAACCACATACTGATAGTTACTGAACACTTCATGCAGGAGCGCTTCGTCTAGTGGCTTGGCAAACCGCAGGTCATAATGCGCAGGGTTCAACCCTGCCTTACGCACATCGGCTATTGCTTGTGCCGCAATATTGCCTATGTGGCCCAGGCTCAGTACTGCTACAGTTTCGCCACCATGTAGTTTTCGGCCTCTGCCTATTTCCACGTTCTCCAGGGGTGTCTGCCAGTTCACCATCACACCCTGCCCGCGCGGGTAGCGTATGCTAAAGCTCTGGCGTGTTTCATCTAGCTGCGCAGTGTACATTAGGTTGCGCAGTTCCTGTTCATTCATGGGCGCGCTCACAATCATATTAGGCAGGCAGCGCATATAGGCTATGTCATACACGCCTTGATGCGTTGCACCATCGCTCCCCACCAGCCCACCGCGGTCCATACAGAATATCACGGGCAGGTTCTGTATCGCTACATCATGCACCACCTGGTCATACGCCCGCTGCATAAAGGTGCTGTAAATGTTGCAGAACACCTTCATACCCTGGGTAGCCAGGCCCGCGCTAAATGTTACCGCGTGCTGCTCTGCAATGCCAACATCAAAGCATCGGTCGGGCATGGTCTGCATCATCTCCACCAGCCCGCTGCCACTCGGCATGGCGGGTGTTACGGCAACTACCTTAGGGTTTGCCTTCGCCAGCTCAATGATCGTCTTGCCAAACACATCCTGGTACTTCGGCGGCTGGGAGCCGTCTATCTTTTTTACGTTTACTGCTACGCCTGTTATTTTATCAAACTGCGTTGCAGGCGCGTGCCATTTGGTTTGCTCTGCTTCCGCCGGAGCAAAGCCCTTACCCTTGACTGTTACAATATGCAGCAACTTCGGCCCGCGTATGTCTTTTAGGTCGCGTAGCATGCGCACAAGGTGGTTCACATCGTGGCCGTCTATCGGCCCAAAGTAGCGGAAGCCAAGACTCTCAAACAGCATACCCGGCTTCGTCAGGTGCCCAGTCAAAAAATCTTCCACCTGGCTGGCCAGTTTCTGCGCTTTCTCACCCAGCCCCTTAAACTTCCCTAACAATTTATATGCTTCATCGCGCAGCCGGTTGTAAGTATGGCTCGCAGTAATGTCTATCAGGTATTCTTTCAGCGCGCCCACATTGGGGTCTATGCTCATGCAGTTGTCGTTCAGTATCACCAGCACATCTGCGCCCGCTACGCCTGCATTGTTCAGCGCCTCAAAGGCCAGGCCAGCCGTCATGGCGCCATCGCCTATCACCGCTACCATGTGCCTGTCTGTCTCACCTTTCATCTGGCTGGCCACCGCCATACCCAGCGCCGCGCTGATGCTGGTACTGCTGTGGCCCACGCCCATGGTGTCATATATGCTCTCGCTCCGTTTGGGGAAGCCGCAGATACCATCCTGTGTGCGATTCGTATGAAACCGGTCGCGCCGCCCGGTAATAACTTTATGCCCATACGCCTGGTGCCCTACGTCCCAGATTACTTGGTCATAGGGGGTTTCAAACACATAGTGCAGCGCAGCCGTAAGCTCTACCACGCCCAGGCTGGCCCCAAAGTGCCCTCCATAGATGCTGCAATGCTCTATGATATAATTGCGCAAGTCGGTGCAGAAGTCGTACAACTGTGCTCCATCCAGCGTCCGCAGGTCAGCGGGGTAGTTTACCTGTGCCAGAAGGGGGCCTGGCGTAATTGGGTGGGCCATTTACTTGAGTTGCTATAATAGCAGTCTTCATCTAACGCCAAGCCGTGGAAAAAAGTTTAACCCTGGCTGCGATAAGGGATGTAAAGATACGAACTTAGGCACGTGCTAAATACCTAAAATCAACCATGAAGTGGTCTGCATTAGTAAGAGGTATAAGGCGTAAACCTTGGTCAAACCTATTTGCTTCCTACAACATACTTCCTTTTGTGGCAATGGCTGCTTCTGGATACACCGATGGGGTTCGTTGGTGGGAATTATTAGGAATGTTTTGCTACATTCCCATTTGGGTAATACTAGTAATAATTGTTCTAAGAGCTAAAGCTGAAGGCAAAATTCGTTACTATTTTATTGGTGGTGGTATATTAATATTCTTTATGCTCCCAATTCTTTTTCTGGATACTATAAACCTTCTAAAAGAAAAACTGTATTTCTATCAAAATCAAAAAGAGATAGAAGAGCTAATTCTCCAGCTTCGCGAGAACCCTTATGTTTCTACAAAGATAGACAGTATAAAAATTCGAATGCGAAAAATGGATTACGAAGAAACTAGTAACTGCAAACTAGAAGCGAAAGGATATGTCCGAACTATTGAATTTCACACAAATACTGAAAACTATCCGCCAAGTATAAAAGCAATTCTAATTCAATTGAAACATTTAGGTCTTAATTCTATTTACTTAACTCCGAATCATACTTGGTTTATCTTTAGCGCGTTTATAGACAACGCCAATGGTATCGTCTACACAAATTGCCCTGAAATGCCTCAAGAAAACGGCCGTGGGACCTTAAGAAGTTGGCGACATATCAATGGCAATTGGTATCACTGGATTACGTCATGACTAGCCCAGTCGTCATCCTCGGCGGCGGCCTCGCGGGCACCCTCCTCGCTGTGCAGCTCGTGCACCGTGGCGCTGCGGTCATCTTGCTTGATGCCCCTCAGCCGCACAGCGCCAGCGCCGTAGCGGCTGGCGTATGGCATGGCACTGCCAGCCAGCGCCCCACCCTAGCCTGGCGTGCTGCAGAATTGCTACAAGCAATAGAAAATTTCTTACATGAGCTCGCTTTTGCCACCATGGCTGCCTGCTTCCATGCATTGCCCGTGTACCGCCCCTTTACCGATGCCCGCGTCGCGAACGACTGGGCCGCACGGGCCGCCGCACCCGATGCCAGTGGCTGGGTCACGCTCTCCGCGCCGCTACATACTCCCCACCTGCACAACGCCCTGGGCGGCCTACACATCACCCGTGCCGGCTGGTTAGATGTACCTGCATTTCTGGTAGCCGCACACGCTTGGCTACAGGCCAGTGGCAAATGCCAGGTGGTACACACACATGTTGACTATTCCTCAATATACCCTGCCCAGAAAACAATACAATATCAAGGAACTACCACATCTTACCACAGCCTCGTTTTTGCTGAAGGTATCGGCGCATTGCAGAACCCTTTCTGGCCCTCTGCACCATTGCACGCGCTGAAGGGGCAACTGTTAGAGCTGGAAATAGCTGGCATGCCGCAACCCAGTTTCATCCTGGTGCGCGGCGTGTATCTACTGCCACTCGGGGGTAGCCGCTACCTCGCTGGTTCCACCTATGAGAAAACATTCACAACTCTAGAACCCGACGCAGCCGGAGAGGCGGAAATACTAAGAAAGCTTCACCACCTATTGCCCGATGCAAAGATTACTGTACTGGCCCGCCGTGCTGGCATCCGCCCCACCAGCCCCAGCCGCCGCCCCATCCTGGGCCGCCACCCCAAGCATCCCGGCCTTTACTTCTTTAACGGCCTGGGCACGAAAGGCGTATTGCAGGGCCCCTGGTGTGCAGCCCTCCTCGCCGAGGGCATCTTACAAGGCACCTCCCCCTGGCCCCCCGAGATAGACCTTAACAAGCAGCTTTTGTAATTTTAACCAATGGAGTTAATACTAGACCTAGACTTGCTGATGCGCATCGTTTTCGCATCCATGCTTATTGCCTACCCGCTCATTACGCTGTTCCATGAACTGGGGCACGCCCTGCCCGCACTGCTATTCACAAAAGGGCCTGTTTCTGTTGTGTATGGGTATCAGGGCAAAACCATGCGTGGGCTTCGCATGGGTCGCCTTACGCTCTTCGCCCATTGGAGTTTTGCTGACTGGCGGCACAATTTCTGCACCTACGATACTGAGCCCACCACAAAATGGCAGCAAGCCGCAATCACCCTTGGCGGCGCCGTATTGCCTTTACTCGCAGCTACATCCTTCGCCATGTTGTCATGGTTCCTGCACTGGCACATAGCAGCGTTGGGCATCGGCCTAGGTTTGAGTTGCATGGCATTGATCAGCGCAGTTTTCAATCTATGGCCTGATAGCCAGCCCATCATTCAGCCCGATGGCGCCTATCAATTCAACGATGGATACAAACTATTACAATTGTGGCGTGACAGGCACTCCCGAAGCAATGCCTACCTGGCAGGCTACGACAAGGCCGTGATGCTATACAACCTGCGCGATTTTCAGGGCGCTATAGCCGTACTGCAAATGCACATTCAGAAAGATGTGCTTTGGCCAGAAGCCATTCACATATTGGTAGATGCTTACTATCTGACAGGCCAGTATGCACATAGCAAGCGCTTTGCTAAAATTATGAAGACACGCTTTCCCACATGGGTGGACGCGCAGCAGCAGGCATCGTGAAGCACTTCGTTCACCTCTTCACTGCGCTCGACGGCACCACGCGCACGCGCGAAAAAGTAGCCGCACTTGTAGATTATTTTACCACCGCAGCGCCCGCTGATGCCGCCTGGGCATTGGCCCTGCTCAGTGGCCGCCGCCCCCCGCGCCCCGTACATACGCGCCGCATGCGCACCTGGGCAGCCGAAATAGCCCAAATACCTGACTGGCTCTTTGAAGAATCGTACAGCGCTACGGGAGACCTGAGCGAGGCCATCGCTTTGCTCGTCGCAAACCCTGCCGCACCACCCGACCTCCGCCTCCTCAGCACCTGGATGCAGGAACTGGCATTGCTCAAACAGCAACCCGAAGAAATTCAGAAAGCCTATGTAACCGCTGCCTGGCGCTGCATGAATGTGCCCACAGCTTTCTTGTTCAACAAACTCATTGGGGGCAGCTTCCGTGTGGGCGTTTCTACCCAGCTCATTACCCAAGCCTTAGCTCTGGTAGCCGGAGCGCATACGGGCAGCCCCGTATCACAAGCTACCATAGCCCACCGACTCATGGGTGCCTGGGAACCCACCGCAGAGTTTTATAAATCTTTATTTACAGAAAGTACCAGCAGCGACACCCAGAGTCGACCGTACCCTTTCTTCCTTGCCTATGCACTGGAAGAAGACCCCACCTCACTTGACGCACCCGATGTGTGGCAGGCTGAGTGGAAGTGGGATGGCATCCGAGCCCAGCTCATACACCGCAACAACACAGTCTATATCTGGAGCCGTGGCGAAGAGCTCATCACAGACCGCTTCCCTGAGCTTGCCTTGGCAGGCCGCCTGTTGCCTGAGGGTAGTGTACTCGATGGCGAAATTCTTCCCGTGATTGCAGGGCAGGTGGCCCCCTTTGCGCAATTACAAAAACGCATCACCCGTAAGAAAATCACGCCCAAAATATTACAAGAAATACCGGTACAGCTGTACGCCTATGACTTGCTGGAGCTAGACTACCAAGACTTGCGCGAAAAACCGCTCACAGCCCGACATGCATTTCTTAACAAAATATTACAATCACTACCTATAGCTACACCCATTCATCCCTCACCTATTGTACCCTTTGATAACTGGGAGGCATTAAGCGCCCTGAGGGAAACCGCTGGCTCACAACGCGCCGAAGGTATCATGCTCAAGCGCCTGACAAGCCCCTACGGCACAGGCCGCCGCCGCGGCGACTGGTACAAGTGGAAAGTAAACCCCTACACCATTGATGCTGTTCTGGTATATGCCCAGCGGGGCACGGGTCGCCGCGCCAGTCTTTACACCGACTACACCTTTGCACTCTGGCATGCGGGTGCGCTCGTTGCATTTGCAAAAGCCTACAGCGGCCTTACGGATAAGGAGATCACTGATGTAGACCGCTTTGTAAAAAACAACACCCTAGAGAAGTTCGGGCCCGTGCGCACCGTAAAGCCCAAGCTGGTATTTGAGCTTGCCTTTGAGGGCATTCAGCTCAGCCCGCGCCACAAGAGCGGCGTGGCCGTTCGCTTCCCGCGCATTTTGCGCTGGCGCACTGACAAAAAGCCGGAAGATGCCGACACCCTGAATACCCTGAAAACCTTAACGCGCCTATAGCCCTTACAGGCTCAGCCTTGCCCCAATCCGTATCCCGAAATTATAGTTCAGTGGCGGCGGAAAAGTATTGATGTTGTTTAAGTCATCGCTCGGTGCCTTAGGACTGAAAAAGCTCAAGCGCCACACAAAGTGAACCTGCAAAATCTTGAAAATATTTTCTACCCCAGGCGCTATCTCGGCATACGGTGTCTTGTCCGGCGCCTTCACAAGCAACTCCTGCTGATCAAAGTTCACTATGCGGTTTTGCTCGCTCAGCCTGCCCCATGCCATCCTAAAGCGCACAGCTTCTTTCCATTGCAGCTTACGCATGAGCGGTATCTTGTTAAACAGCCACCCCTCCAGCCGCCAGTCCACACCCGCCATGATAAACTCATCTGTTACGAATTCATTATAAAATAGCGCGTTAAAGGGTACCTGAGGCGCATTGTTCGTTCGGTTAATCCTCCCCACCACGCTACTCGTCACATCGTCCACACGTCCCAGTGGCTCTATCCCATAGCTCACACTGCCTCTAAACGTACGTAAGCTGAAGTAAGGCAGCGCGCCCCATATCTTGCCCGCCGCAATCACAAACCGCAGCTTGCCAAACCGACCCAGCTTCAGGTTGTTTGTCGCAGTAATTGTCAAACTCTGGTAGTTAAAATGCCCGCCCAGAAACCCTTTGATCCCCACAGCGCCCTCCACATAAAACTGTGGGTAATGGCTGTACAGATAAACTTTGTCCAGCCCCTTCTGAATAAATTTCTCCTTGAATGAAATACGCAGCACCGTGCCAATCTCAGAAGTTTGGTAGGTGCTGAAAAGTGCAGGGTTTGTGCTTACATCAAAACCAGGCGCAAATACGTCTCTGAACTGCATTTCAAAACCAGGCTTGAAGTGCTTGGTCTGCACGTACACGCTCGCTGCCAGTCCGTTCATCACATCCCACGCCACGCGGCCCTGGTACCGTTCATAATAATGCAGCGTACGAAACGGAACACGTTGCAACGCGCTGTTAATCAGGCCCTGCCCCTCTATCTGAAAGTTCCGGAACCCCGCCTGCTCCACATCAAAGCTGGCATTCACGCCCACTTCCACCTTTGGCCGTTTACTTATGGCGTACGCCACATCGCTCTCATGCTTGTAGCGTCCATCCTTGCTTCCGTAAGCACCATACGTTCCCAGTTTCAGCCGCGTACTAAAGTAAGGGATCGTGTATATTCCTAACTGTGGCCGCGCACCCTCTACCTGGTTAAAGCTAAATACCCGCGATATGGGCCCTATCTCAAACTTTCCCCAACGTTTCGTACCCCCCATGATAATCTCTGCCGCAAGGTTATACAGCTTCCAGATTAACTCCTTCTGCAGCGTATCCATCACATTGTATATCATTTGCTCGCTGCTTTCCAGCGGCACCCGCTGTGCATCCTTCCAGTAGTCCTTTGGCTTGCCTTCGGCTTTCTCATCCACTTCTATGGTTGCGTTTACAAAGTAGCTGTCCTCACGCGGCGCATTCAGTTTGTGGTTGTACATATACACGGCACTTCGCCCCGTAGCCCCCTTTTGGTTGCCAAACATATTCACCAGGTCCACTTCTATAAAGCTGCTGGTCAGTACCCACTGGTCTCCTACCAGATCAAAACCCTGCTTCACGCGTATATCCTCCACAAAATTGATGAGCGGGTCTGTGTTCATGCTGAGCTGCACGCCGCGTAGCGCCCACCCCCGGGTATCTATCTGTATTACTCCCTTAAACACGCGGTCGTACTTTCTACGTGGGAATAGCTCTATGTGGTAAATCGTATCCTTCTCTCCTATCTTTTCTATTTTCTTGATAAAGTAGTCATAGTTCATAAAGGCTCCATCCGCTATCGGGCTCACAAACTCTTTACCCAGTATCGACACCTGGTTCTTATACACATCCACATAGCCCAGCAGGCTGTTCAGGAAACCCACCTCTGGGTCCTTCACACTTTTGCGCCGTGTAGCCAGTATCTTTTCCTTCTTCAGGTTGGGCGCTTTGAACACCGTCTGGCTCACCGCTTCTGAAATAAAAATAGGTAGCTTATACCGTATGCTGTCAGCACTGGTCGTGTCTATGTTCAATGTGTCTATCCCGCCCTCCAGCATCTGGGCTGCTGCCTTTCTGAATAGTGGCTTTTTTAGATCGGCCTTGCGAATGTTATCAAAAAAGATAACCAGCTTGCTGTAACTGTCAAACTCATAGGCATAAAAACGATCCATCCGGTTTTTGTCTTTGTTCTTTATCGCATTTCGTACGATGCGGTATGCGGGGTTATCCTTCGGCGTAATCGTAACCCCCTTTAGTTGTACACCATTGTCTTCGTCCATCTGTAACCGTATCCCCGTCACATCAAATGAGCTTACTTTTACATTCTCCAGCTTTGGCTTGTACCCTACTGACGTAACCTTTAGCGTATAATTACCCGGCGGCACCACAAACTCAAACCGCCCATTGTCATCGCTCGTTACCCCCCGCCCCGTCTGCACCACCTGAATATTGGCGTATGCAAATGGCTGCTTCGTTTCATCCAGCACTATGCCCGAAATCTTGTACCGCTTGCTCATGTTCTGTCCATGAACACGCTCCACGGTGGCCGCCAGCAAAAACAGTAGAACAAAACCGAAAGCCAGGCTTGATTGCCCACTCACTACGGGCGAACGAAAACGAAACATGTGGGGTTGCCGGTACTGCCGGTTCATAATTGCGGTTTGGCGCAACTATAGCTTGTTTGTTTAATTGTCTTGCGAATATCCGCAAAGAATATCCAATGAACAATATCTGCCTTGTTTTGGCACCGCGTGTAAGCCATGAACTGTAGGTTTTTAAAGTTAAATCCTATAAATAACATCTCAATACAAACCCCTGTCAACCACCATGAAAGTTCAATTCTGTGGAGCTGCCCGAACCGTAACAGGTAGCAAACACCTCATCACTACTCCCGGCGGTAAAAAACTTTTGCTCGACTGCGGCCTGTTTCAGGGGGCGAGCAGTAGCACCGGAAACTACAATCAAGATTTCCCCTTTGAACCAGGGCAGATTGATGCCATGGTGCTCAGCCACGCACACATAGACCATGCCGGCAACATCCCCAGATTGGTAAAATTGGGTTACGGGGGGCCTATCTATTGCACCCCCGCCACCGCAGACCTCTGCACCATCATGCTCGCCGACAGCGCCCACATCCAAGAGGCGGATACCCGTTACATCAATGAAAAGCGAAAGGCCAAAGACCTCCCCCCCATTGAACCGCTCTACTCCAAAGCCGATGTTGAGGCTGCACTACAGCAATTCCAAACCGCTGACTATGGCACCCCCTTCTCCCCCTTGCCAGGCGTAACCGCCCAATTCACGGATGCGGGACATATCCTGGGCAGTGCAGCACTGCACCTCACCTTTCAGACAAATACCCGTGAGGTTCGCTTGGTCTTTACCGGAGACATTGGCCGGCCTAACGACCGCATCCTGCGCGACCCACAACCCTTTGCACAGGCTGACTACATCATCTGCGAAAGCACCTACGGTAACCGAACACACGAACCGCGGTGGGACAGCGACCAAAAACTGCTCGACATCATCGTTCGTACCTGCGTAGAGAAAAAAGGCAAGCTCGTCATCCCTGCTTTCAGCCTGGGCCGCACCCAAGAGCTGGTTTACACCATGGATAGGCTCAATACCGAGGGCAAACTACCCCCCGTAAAAGTATTTGTCGATAGCCCCCTTAGCATCAATGCTACCGAGGTCATGCGCCGACACCCCGAGTGCTTTAACCCAGACATTCGCGACTACATGCAGCACGATCCTGATCCCTTCGGTTTTGGTAAGCTTACGTATGTAAACGACGTCGCCGAGAGCAAGCGGCTGAATGCATTGCAGGAACCCTGCATCGTCATAAGTGCCAGTGGCATGGCCGAGGCTGGCCGCATCAAGCACCACCTTAAGAGTACCATCTCTGATGAAAGAAACTCCATCCTGCTCGTTGGATATGCTACGCCCGAGAGCCTGGGTGGTGCCATCAAAGCCGGCAAAAACCCCGTCCGCATCTTCGGCGATTACTACACAGTAAATGCGGAAGTATTCACACTCGATGCCTTCAGTGCCCATGCTGACTTTAACGAGATGCTAGACTTTCTGGCCTGCCAGGACAAAGCTCAGGTAAAGCGAATTTTCCTGGTGCACGGCGAATACAACGTGCAAAAAGCCTGGCGCGAAACCCTGCGCATCGCTGGCTTCAAAGACGTGTACATCCCCGACATGGAAGAAACCATTGAGCTTGAATAATGTTAACGTGAAAATCCTTCAGCAAGCCTGACGACCCCAAAGCCCACGACCGCCTCAAGCCTTGCTGCCGCAAAGACGCCGCGGAACATAAAGATTAAAGGATGCCTTACAGATTGTCCCTTCATTCCCGCTAAAAGGAATTAGGTGCAAACCTGCATAGAATCACCCTATTACGCCCAGAGTTATGCACCGTGCATAACTGCCCGCCGCTACAGTGGCCATAGTATCATTGTAGTAAGAAGCTTGCAGTAGTCCTAGCTACTGTAGCCCTTCCCGAAACCCAGTCGGCCGACAGTTTCTTTCCCGTAAGCTTTCTAAATCGCCCGGGCGTATTTTTTTATTGTTCATGCCTATGTAAACAAACCCCCAGCATAGCAAACCTAGCACCCAGGCTAGTTAAGGCTCCGATGTTGAACGGACAACCGGTACACTTGGGCGATAAGTCAATTAAGGTGAGATTGACCTTGGGCGAGCCATGCACACGGGCAGCGATTACGTACATTGAGTCACGAGCCAGGTCGCCCCGACACATCGGGGCGGCTTATCGTGGCGTGAAGCCGCCGCTAGCACCTTTGCCCCAGGTTGCGTAGTTTTGCGCATGGAAGGCCAGCCCGTGTCAGAACCCGCTATCGCCGAGCGCATTGTAATTTTCTCAGCGCCCAGTGGCGCAGGCAAAACCACCATTCTGCATGCCGTACTGAATCGTCTGCCCTACCTGCACTTTTCTGTTTCGGCCACCACCCGCCCCCGCCGCCCCCATGAGGTGCACGGGCAAGACTACTACTTCATGACGGTAGATGAGTTTTTTGACCACGTGAAGCAGGGCGATTTTGTAGAGTGGCAGGAAGTGTACCCTGGCCGCTTTTACGGTACGCTGAAAAGCGAAGTAAAGCGCCAGGCAGGCCAGGGCCGTGTGGTTGTTTTTGAGGTAGATGTGCTGGGGGGTATCAACCTGAAGCGCTACTACGACGATGCCGCGCTCGCACTCTTCATCCAGCCGCCCAGCGTGAGCAGCCTGGAGGCGCGCCTGCTGCACCGTGCCACTGAAAGTGAGGCCGAGATAGCGCGCCGCCTCAGAAAGGCAGAATTTGAAATGCAGTTTGCCGTGCATTACGATTGTGTGATTGTAAATGATGAACTGGACCGCGCCATAAACGAAGCTGCAGAAGCGATCGCACAGTTTGTGCAGCCCACTCCCGCTACCTGATATCCACCCAGACTGACATGAAAGTGGGACTGTTCTTCGGCTCATTCAACCCCATCCATGTGGGCCACTTGATTCTGGCGCAGGCGCTGCTAAACCAGACGGATATAGACCGTGTGTGGCTGGTGGTGTCGCCCCAAAATCCGTTTAAGGAAAAACAGACACTACTCAATGCCGCCGACCGCCTGCGGCTGTGTGAGCTGGCCACTGAGGGTGACGAACGCATACAGCCCAGCAATGTAGAGTTCTACCTGCCCCAGCCCAGCTACACCATTGATACGCTCACGCACCTGGCAGCCAAGTATCCCAGCTACCGGTTTAGCATACTCATGGGCAGCGACAACCTGATTACCCTGCCCAAATGGAAAAATGCAGAGGCCATCATGCGACATTACCCCATCTATGTGTACCCGCGCCTGAAAGCAGAAATGCCAATGCCGCTACCCGCCAACGTGACGGCACTCGATGCGCCTATCATTGAGATCAGCGCCACAACCATACGGGCGCTGCTTACGCAACACAAGCGTGTAGAATACCTGGTGCCGGCGGCAGCCCTGGCGTATATACACAAGAATGGGTTGTATCTTTAGAATTCATTGGTGATTCAATATTTATACTTTATCTCAAAAACATGAAACAGCACATCCCCAACTTACTCACCCTCTGCAACCTGCTCAGCGGTTGCATCAGCATTGGCCTTGCCGCACAGGGGCAGTATGTCTGGGCTGCGTATTTTATTTTTATTGGAGCTGGCTTTGATGTGCTGGATGGTCTGGCAGCACGCATGCTCGGCGTAACATCTGGCATAGGCTCTGAGCTGGACAGCCTGGCCGATGTGGTGACATTTGGCGTAGCACCAGGCTTTCTCATTGCATGGACCCTGCACAGCGAGGGGCTGAGCCCATTTCAGCAGTTCCAGCAGGGCAATCCGCTTACCTTGTTTATACAACTGGAGGCACTACTTATACCAGCTTTTACTGCCCTGCGCCTGGCCCGCTTCAATGTGCAACCTACACGGGGCCCACATTTCCAGGGGCTACCGGCACCCGCCAATGGTCTCTTTTGGGCATGCATGGTGCTGGCCCTGCCGCAAATCATGGATGTGCTGGCAGGTATGGGCCGACCAGACACTTTTTCCGAAATCACCAAAAGGCTGGGCGTTTTCAGTATCATCATGCTGTATTATCAGTTTACGCTGGTGGTACTCATCCCGCTGCTATGCTACCTCATGATGAGCCGCGTGCCTTTCGTGTCGCTCAAGCTGAACAGCACACGCTGGGCTGATGGGTGGCGGCTGTATTGCACGGCAGGCGTGACCCTGGTCTGTGTGCTCTTTATGGGCTGGATGGCTGCGCTACCTGCGCTGGGCGCTTACTGGCTGTTTAGTGTAAAAAAAAGAACCCCCTGAATCAATCTTTAGGGGGTTACATCAATGCTAAACTTTAATTTCCAGAGCCTTGGTAAGATAGTACGCCTACGCAAACATCATGTGTACCTCCCGCAAATCGGCATGCTATATACCCGGCAACACCACCAGTTCCATATCTATTTATCCATTCTTGAGCTGAGGCAGGCGCCCATTCTTGAGCTGAGGCAGGCGCACTAACACCATTCTGTCCAGTTCCTTCTGTAACAGATGGACATTGGCTAATGCAAAGCTCCCAAACAATATTTCCGAGCATATCTACCGATTGTGTAGGTAATATTGCCTGGCCTCCAGGACATACAATACTAGCGGGGATTTCAGTATAGGTTATGCAGCCGTTCTCCCCTACCGTTTGAGAATAAGTCTCCGAAAAAGACATTGCAGTCACTACAAAGACTAAAAAGATTGAAAAAAGAGCACTTTTTGTTTTCATAAAAAAAGGGTTCGTGATTTATACATGAATCAAATATATATTTAAAGATTTCCAGATTATAGGTGTTTAAATTATTTAACACTAGCTTTAAGTTTCTGCTGAATTTCATAGCGTTAATAATCAGGCAGTAGTTGCTATTAATCACATGTTGCAAAATGATCTTTAAAAGAATACAAATTCTTTCCCTACTCGCAGCCTTTACGCTAGGCCTCATTGCCAGCGGTGCTGTGTTTTACTATATGCTGGAAAGCAAATTGGGCCGTCAGCAGCCGCTGCCGCAAATCAGCAGCGTAAGCTACCAGACCGCCCCACGCAGCAGCGCCCTGCTCTTTGAGCCGACGGGCGCTTTTCAAAAAGCAGCAGGCAAGAGCGTGCCTGCTGTAGTATACATTACCACGCAGAAAAAAACGACGGGCTTCTGGGGCAGTGAAGAGGGCAATGCAGCCGGCTCAGGCGTAGTGGTAGCCCCTGAGGGCTTCATCGTTACCAATGCCCATGTGGTGGAAGATGCGAATAAAATAACCGTAACCCTGACTGACCGCAGCGAACACCCCGCAACGCTCATCGCCACAGACCCGAACACCGACCTGGCCGTTGTGAAGATAGACACCGAGACGCTGGAGAAAGACCAGCTACGCGTGATGGCATTTGCCAATAGTGACGAAGTACAAATAGGCCAGTGGGTGCTGGCTGTGGGCAACCCCTTCAGCCTGACCAGCACAGTAACGGCTGGCATTGTAAGTGCCAAGGCGCGAGGCAATGAGCTACACCCCGGCCGCAGGCGCAGCGCACTCAGCGTAGAAGCCTACATACAAACCGATGCCGCCGTAAACCCCGGTAACAGCGGCGGTGCACTGGTAAACCTTACTGGAGACCTGGTGGGCATCAATACCGTGATAGCCACCAGCAGCGGCGTGTATGAGGGCTACAGTTTTGCCATACCCAGCAACCTGGTGCGCAAGGTGGTGAACGACCTGATACAGCATCAGGCGGTGCAGCGCGCTTTCATTGGCATCAGCATTGGCGACATCACACGTGAAACCTACACACAATATGACCTGCGCACACGGCGCGGCGTGCTGGTGCAGAACCTGGCCCAGAACGGTGCTGCGCAAACGGCAGGCCTGGCCCCGGGTGATGTGATACTGGGTATAGAGGGCCGCCGCGTGGCAGGTACCAGTGAACTGCAGGAATACATTGCTACGCGCCGCCCGGGAGACCGCGTGCAGCTACAGGTGCTGCGCAAAACTGACACACTACGCTTTGCGCTCACGCTGCGCAACCTGCAGGGCACTACGGGCATTGTAGCGGCGGATTACCAGGCGTCTGAAAGTAGTAACAGTTCTGCAACACCAGATAACAAGCGGGATGCGCGCGGACTGGCAGACCAACTGGGTGGCACTTATGCGGCACTTACTGCAAAAGAAAAAGGCGTGCTGGGCATACGTCAGGGCATTAAAATAACAGGGGTAACGGCAGATGGGGCGCTGGCGGCTGCAGGCATACCACCGGGCAGCGTGATAACCCGTGCCAACCGAACCGACATAGACAGCCCCGATGCGCTGCTGGAGGCGCTTGCTACGGTGCAGATACATGCCCAACTGGAGGGCATTACACCCGAAGGCAAACGGCAGCGGTATCTGGTTACACTGAAGTAATAACACTTCCTCTCTATTTGTCTGTAGATGAAGCACTCTATAAATCAATTGTTGAGTGCCTTCACTTCACTGCTACAAGGCAAGTTTGCTGAGTCAGGCGCTGCACTCCATTCAAAACAGATAAAGATTCACGACAACATACATTTCAGCATACCCAATACCTGGGAAATCATTCATCACGCATACATCAGCAGTGCGGGTACTACCCAAGATCAAGACGTGGTACAAGATGAACACAAGCACGAATGGGTCATGCTTTTTTCAGCGAACTACCCGCCTGCGCCGAAGCTTGCTCAGGCGCATGTCAGCATCCGCTATTGTGAGAACTATGCCTACGATAGTAGCCAGGTAGCTACCATGCGGGCCGTTGAGTTTGTAGCATACGATGCTGCCTGGCGGGCCCAGCTTACGGATGCGCTTGCAGCCCAAAATGAGAAGATGCTATCGTGGTCTGGTGTGCGCAAGGTGGCCGTGGGTAAGCATCTTGCGTTTTCGGTGCAATACACCCGTCAGATTCCAGGCTACCCTACATCACGTGTCGAAATGATGGAGGTGCTATATGGAAAGGATGCATTCATGGTAACTCTGACCTATGATGAGGCAGAGGCACGTGTGCTGAAGCCAGTACTGGAATCCATCAAGCATTCGCTCACCATAAAGGCGTGAGCTTACACAGCATTATTTTGGTTTTTGCAGTGTCGTTAGAATCTCTTGGTATTCTAAAAGCATAGCTTCTACTACCTCGCGCGCGCTTACCACCGTATCTATCAGCCCGCTCACCTGGCCTATCTCGAGCTCGCCTTCGTCCAGGTCTCCCTCAAACATGCCAAGTTTGGCGCGGCCATGGCCCAGCAGTTTGCCCAAGGCATTGGCATCTGTTCCGGCATCTTCCTGCGCTTTTACCTGTTCGTAAAATTTATTTTTTAGCAGACGCACGGGTACCAGTTTTTTCATGGCAAGCTGGGTGCCGTCTTCGGGCGCATCTACAATGGCCTGCTTGAAGTTGGCGTGTGCGCTGCTCTCATGTGTAGCAGCAAAGCGGCTACCCACCTGCACGCCGTCGGCCCCCAGCACCATGGCGGCCAGCATGCCTGCCCCTGTAGCAATGCCCCCCGCCGCCAAGATCGGCAACGAAGTGGCACGGCGCACCTGCGGCAGCAACACAAAGGTGGTAAGCTCAGCGGCGCCGTTATGTCCACCTGCCTCAAAGCCTTCGGCTACGATGGCATCTACACCCGCAGCTTCGGCCTTCTGCGCAAAGCGTGCACCGGGTACCACGTGCACCACGGTAATGCCGCGTTCTTTGAGCCAGGGCGTCCAGGTCTTGGGGTTGCCGGCACTTGTGAATACTATCTTAACACCCAGCTCGGCAATGATCTGCATGTGCTGGTCTATGGCAGGGTATAGCAGCGGTACGTTCACGCCAAAAGGCTTATCCGTTGCCGCCTGGCACTTTAGGATGTGCTCGCGTAGCACCTCGGGGTACATGCTGCCGCTACCAATGAGGCCCAGGCCGCCGGCATTGCTTACGGCGCTGGCCAGCCGCCAGCCACTACACCAAACCATACCTGCCTGAATGATGGGGTGCTGAATACCAAATAGCTTACAGATGCGATTGTCAGAAAACATGACGGAATATCGGAATTCTGCTGCAAGCGAGGCGTTAGTAATGCGATTGTTTCAGGGCTACACTTCTTTTGCCGATATTTCGTTGCCCAAATATCCCATGCAGCCCCCCGCGCCCCCGCATAAAAATATCGTGCACATGGACATGGACACGTTCTTTGTGAGCGTAGAGCGCCTGCACGATGCCAGCCTGGTGGGCAAGCCCGTGATAGTAGGTGGGCACAGTGAGCGTGGGGTGGTGGCGAGCTGCAGCTACGAAACGCGCATCCACGGTGTGCATGCGGGTATGGGCATCAAGCAGGCCAAGCGGCTCTGCCCCGAGGCCATCATTGTGTCAGGCAGGTATGAGAGCTACAGCGAAATGAGCGCACAGGTGCAGGCCGTAGTAGCAGCCAATGCGCCCGTGTATGAGTTTGCCAGCATTGACGAATTTTACTGCGACCTCACGGGCACCGAGCGCTACTTTGGCAGCTACAAGCTGGCGGGTGACATCCGGCAGAAGATAATTGCGCAAACTAAGCTGCCCATCAGCATGGGGCATGCCACCACCAAAACCACCGCCAAGATAGCCACGGGCACCGCAAAGCCCAGCGGCCAGCGTGAAGTGCCCCATGGCACGGAGGCTGCGTTCCTGGCCCCACTGGGCATACAAAAAATACCAGGCGTGGGCGAGAAAACCGTGCCGCTGCTGCGCGCGATCGGTGTGCGCACAATAGGCGATGCACAGCAGCGCAGCCCCGAGCAGCTACAGGCCGTGCTGGGTAAATACGGCCCTGTCCTCTGGGAAAAAGCCTGGGGCGTGCACGTGAGTGAGCTGGCGCACGACTGGGAGCGCAAAAGCATCGGCGCAGAAGAAACCTTTGATACAGACACCACCGACCGTAAGGCACTGAAGGCACTATTGTTAACACTTACTGAGAAAATACTTTTCCGATTGCGGGCCGAAGGCAAGCTGGCAGGTTGTGTTACGGTGAAGTTTCGCTATACCAACTTTGAAACGCACAGCCGTCAGGGCCGCATTCCGTATTCCAGCCAGGACGTGGCGGTGTATGATGCCGCCTGTGCACTCTTTGACGATGCCTACGATGGCGTAGCCCCGCTGCGGCTGGTGGGTGTTTCGGTAAGCCAGCTTATCGAGGAAACTGAACAACTCAATCTATTTGTAGATGCGGCTACGCAGCGCAAGCTGCACCGTGCGCTAGATGGCATCAAGGCCCGCTATGGGCGGCGCGCCATTTTTCGTGCTGAAGGCATGCAGGCCCACGAGCGTGGAAACAACAAAGATGACAGAGGTTGGAGCGATGCCGCCGATGCGATAGATGTATATGGATGAGAAGTGGCTTTCGTTATGCTGAAAAGCCGAGCACTGCGGGCTTAGTTCAGCATCTTTCGCTTTTGTAAACCCTGACTCAGTTCAGCGATATCACAGGCAGCCTAGCTGCGGCCACATTCTGAAACAACAGCGGCTGGATACTCACTTCTGCAAAGCGGTAGAGCGGCATTTTTTCCACTTCCGCGCGTATTTCATTTTCATCTACCCCTACCATAGTAGCCCATACACGGCTGCGGTCAGCCGCTACGGAATAGCTGGTGAGCCGCCCCTGCTCAAACAGGCGGTTGATGTGCGCCCTGTGCATGGGTATGGTGGCAGCAAACTCCAGCGTAAGTTCACGCGGCAGCAGTAGGGTTATCATGTAAGCTTGCATAGTGTGGCCTTTAGCAATCAAAACGAAAAACGGATACAAATGGTGCATCAATAACGCTGCCAGCCTGTAATGGGCTGCCACTTTTTCGGCAGAATGCCATTTCCGGTCGTTGATAGGGCGAAAGCGCCGCCCGAAGCGTTTTTCGTACCTTGCCAGCGCGATGAAAGTTGTCATTTTTGCAGGCGGTAAAGGCACCCGCATCAGCGAGGAGAGCCACCTGCGCCCCAAACCCATGGTAGAGATAGGCGGCAGGCCCATTCTCTGGCATATCATGAAGCTGTATGCCGCACAGGGCTTTAACGAGTTTGTGCTGTGTCTGGGCTACAAGGGCTACCAGATCAAGGAATACTTCATCAACTACTTTCTGCACCAGAGCGACCTTACCGTAGACCTGCATACCAACCAGGTTAAGGTACACAGCACTACCAGCGAAAACTTTACGGTTACACTGGTAGATACCGGACTGGAAACGCAAACGGCCGGGCGCCTGCAGCGCGTGCAGCAACACTTGGGAAATGAAGATTTTATGCTTACCTACGGGGATGGTGTGGCCGACATTGACCTGCGTGCGCTCATCGCATTTCATACGGCACATGGCAAGCTAGCCACCATGACTGCCATACAGCCCGGCAGCCGCTTCGGGGTGCTGGATGTAAACGATGCAGGCCAGGTAAACCGCTTCTTTGAAAAACCGACTGACGATGGCAACTGGATCAATGGTGGCTTCTTTGTGCTCAAGTCCGGCGTGTTTCAGTATTTGAAAGCGGATGCAGAGACAACGCCCTGGGAACGCCAACCGCTGGAAGAACTTGCGCGCGACGGGCAGCTACACGCCTACCGCCACCACGGCTTCTGGAAATGTATGGACACGCTCCGCGATGCCGCGGAGTTGAATGAGTTGTGGCGCACGGGTGCGAAGTGGAAGTTGTGGTAGATAGCTATTGCGAATGGAATGAAATTTAACGATTTCGCTATTCGATGCGCCTTTCGTAACATGTCGAATAGCGTGGGCTAACATAATTTGAGCACTTTTGAAAAATCGTGAAAGAGTAAACTGGCTGGTATGACCGATGACTATACTGAAGTAATTGGTGAAGGTTTTAGTGCCCATATTCTGGATAATACGGCTACAGACTCATTACCGATTTATTACTTCTCTGAAAATGGCATTAGTGCCCCGCATGATGGGCTTATTGTTTTGTTTGAGATAAAAGAAAAGCAAAGCTGGATTGGTAAGTTTGAGGCTAGTAGAAATGGTGTGCACCAGCACCTTAAAAAGGTTTTTTCTAATGGCAGCGATATTTTTGTTTGGAATGGGGGAGCGCTATATGAAGTAAACCCCAAGAATCCCATAGAGGTAAAAAATAGGTTGTATTCCGACTGGTGTACTCTTGAGTTTATTTATGGGTCGCTAGAAGCCAATACATTGGTTTTTTATAAAAATCTTGAATCTATTCAGAAATTCAATAGACTTGGAGAGTTACTATGGGAAACCCAAGTTGGTAGAACAGACGGATTTGAGAGCTGTACCAGATTGAATGAAAGTGAAATCTCTATTAGGCTTTGTATATACTATAGTGAGATCTACGAATACAGTGATTTCATACTTAACTTAAGGGATGGGCATGAGAATAGCCGAGAAGGAGTAAAATATAGACCTTTGCCTGAAATCATTGTGACAAATCAAATAAAACAAAAACCGTGGTGGAGAGTTTGGTAAACGTTTATAAAGACCGCCGCATCTTCCTTACGGGCCACACGGGCTTTAAGGGGAGCTGGCTGCTGGCGCTGCTGCACCACCTGGGTGCGCGCGTGTACGGCTACGGCCTGCCCGCTGCAGAGAGTGCCTACATCTTGCCGCCGCTCTATGACCGCATTGGCGGCGATACCCTCTGCACCAGCCAGATAGCTGACGTGCGCGACCGTTCCGCCCTCACCGCAGCACTGCAAGCAGCACAGCCCGAATTCATTTTTCATTTTGCGGCGCAGGCACTGGTGCGCCGCAGCTACGCCCAGCCCGTAGAAACGTTTGAGGTAAATGGCATGGGCACGCTCAACTTACTGGAAGCCGTGCGCACCCTGGGCCTGCGCACCACCATCGTTGTTATCACAACAGACAAAGTGTATGAAAACCGCGAGCTGCCCGCCTATGCCTATACCGAGGCCGATGCCCTCGGCGGCTACGACCCCTACAGCGCCAGCAAAGCCGTAGCCGAGCTGGTTGTGCAGAGCTACCGCCGCTCGTTCTTTCATCCGGAAAAATTCAACACGCATGGCGTAGCCCTGGCTACAGCCCGTGCGGGTAACGTAATCGGTGGCGGTGATGCCGCGCAGGATAGAATCATCCCAGACATCATACGTGCACTGCAGGCGGGCGGAAAAGTGCACGTGCGCAACCCCAATGCCGTGCGCCCCTGGCAGCATGTGCTGGATCCGCTCGTAGGCTACCTGCGGCTCGGCGCCGCCCTACAGCAAGACCCTGTGCGGCACAGCACCGCCTACAACTTTGGCCCCCTACCCACCGAAGTGATGCGCGTGCAGGATGTGGTGCAGCTTGCGCTTACCGCGATGGACAAACCTGACCAGTACTACAGTGAGCCACAAGCGGAAGCGCCGCACGAAGCGGGCCTGCTGCTGCTAGACCCCGCCAAGGCCATGCAAGAGCTGAGGTGGAAACCCAAGCTGAGTACGGCAGAAGCCGTAAAGCTTACGATGGACTGGTATGATGGTAAAGATGATTTACTTGGTTACTCTTTCTATCAAATAGAAAATTACCTATCTATAAAATAGAGGAATCTTATTTTCAGTATTAACATCTTTCTCATGCATTAACTTTCTTATTTTAATAATATCCCTGTATTTAAGGCTATCCAAAAGGTATTTGAAAATCCTATAGTCTCTTAGTATAATCTTCACCCCAATTGGGTTGTTTATACTGTCCCTATAAAAAACAATTTCTAAAATATCGCCATATCCATAATCTTTTTTGATCCATGGTAAAATATGGTTCCTAATCCTGAATCCATTATTTCCCAATTCCAACCAATAGAACATAAATGAAAAAATGGATAAATAAAAAGACAAAACAAACGAGCTTAGTATTACCTTATTAGGTGTCACACTAGGAAGAAACATAACCAGAAGAAGGATTACGGTTACAAGCACTAGTACCCAAGAATAAAGTGAGTTTAGAAACCTATTACCGAATTTTCTTACACTCTTTTCATTGTCACTAAAGGTGTATTGGCTATCAATTATGCCCCTATCAACGATTTCTTCTACTTGGCCTTTTCTGACTCTTTCCATCTTGTCCTCTATCATTCTTCTCAGCTTATCGCTATTTGAATAAAAATCAGTGAAAATATACTCTTTGCTATTTGAAGAAAGTGTAAGTTCTATTGAATCTCCGTAATGTGAAATTACAGGAAATGGAAGCCTTGCATCTTGGAATAACTTTACATACTTAATGCCGCTCCAATATATTTTCTTTCTACTAAAACATTTAGTAACGCTTATGTAATCAGAATATAGCTTTGTTACATAGAATACATTGAAATAGTACCTAAACAGCAGCACTATGAGAAGTAGTACTACTATGACAAATAGATCTTTAAGCTCAAAAACAGGTCTATTGAAAATTATGATGCAAATTATTGTACATAGGAAAGTGCTAGCTGTTAACGAGAAAAAGGCAATTAATAATTGTGAAAACTTGAATCTCGTTGAAAGAAGCTTCATAACTATTTAACTACTACATCCGCTATTGCCAGCACTCCGAACGCCACACTTGCAAAACCGTTTGCGGTGAAGAAGGCCAGGTTTACACGGCTCAGATCTGTGGGCTTAACCAGGCTGTGCTGGTACACCAGAAAAGCCGCAAAGAGCCCGCAGCCCACCAGGTATAAAGTCCCCACGCCTAGCAGATAGCCCGCGCTAAGCAGCGCAGCGAGTGCCAGCAGGTGCAGGCTGCGTGAGATGCCCAGCGCACGTGCCCCGCCCAGCCAGGCGGGCATGCTGCGCAGGCCCTGCGTACGGTCAAAGCTTTCGTCTTGCAGCGCATAGATGATGTCAAACCCCGCCGTCCAGCACAGCACCCCTACGCCTAGCACAACAATGCCCCAGTGGAACACCTCCGTTACGGCTATGTAAGCCCCCACGGGTGCCAGCGCCAGCCCCGCGCCCAGCACCAAGTGGCACAGCGGCGTGAAGCGCTTGGTGTAGCTATACCCCAGCACTACAGCTAGCGCTACAGGGCTCAGGTACAGGCATAATCTGTTTATAAATGCCGTACTGATAATGAATAAAAAACAGTTTACCACCACAAACCACAATGCAGCGTTGGCACTGACCAGGCCAGCCGGTATCTCGCGTATGGCGGTACGGGCATTGGCAGCATCTATCTGCCGGTCGGCCCATCGGTTAAAGCCCATGGCTGCACTCCGCGCCGTCACCATGCAAATGAGCACAAACAGCAGCTTCTGGGCAAAGTACATCGGGCTGCCTGATGTGCCCACATCCCGGAAGCCGAACACCAGCCCCGTGAGCGCAAACGGCAGCGCAAACACTGTATGGCTGAATTTAACCAGCGACAGGTAGCGGTTGAGTGTGGCCAGCATTAGAAATGTAAAGGTGCGAAAATGATTTCTTAATCTTACAAAGCGTAGATTGCTACTTCCATGACGGACGTATAACCCCTAAACATCCCCAACATATTATGGCAAGAACCGTACTCGTAACCGGCGGCTCCAGCGGCATCGGCCTGGGCATCGCCAAAGGCTTCGCCAAAGCCGGCTATTATGTAGCCATCAATGGTCTGGAAAAAAACGGTGCTGACATCGCCGCTGACATGGCCAAGGAATTCGGCGTGAAAACGCTTTTCCACGGCGCCAACATGATGGATCCCGCACAGCTGGCCACCATGGTGCAGGATGTAGAGAAAGCCATCGCCCCCATAGACATCCTTGTGCATAGTGCTGGCGTGCAGTTTGTGTCGCCCATTCAGGATTTCCCCGTTGACAAATACAACCTGATTATCAGCGTAAACCAGAACAGCGTGTGGCACATGGCGCGTCTGCTATGGCCCGGCTGGCTGCAGCGCAAGTTTGGCCGCCTCATTGCCATCAGCAGCGTGCACGGCCTGGTAGCCAGTGAGTTCAAGAGTGCCTACATCATGAGCAAGCACGCCGTAATTGGCCTCACGAAAACGCTGGCATTGGAAGGCGCGAACAATGGCATCACTGCCAACGCCATCTGCCCGGGCTATGTATGGACGCCCCTGGTAGAGGGCCAGATTAAAGACCAGGCCAAGAGCCACGCCATACCTGAAGAAAAGGTGATTAGCGACATCCTGCTGAAAAAGCACGCCATTAAGGACTTTGTTACCATCGAGAGTCTCTCACAGATGGCGCTCTTCCTGGCCAGCGACAATGGCGGAACTACCACCGGCATCGCAATCCCGATGGACGGCGGCTGGACGGCGCAGTAGTAACACAATAGCAATAACTCGCTTGAGGTGCGATGCGTATATAGCTACTTGCGAATTTGTGATTTGCAAGTAGCTATTTTTTTATGCAGCCTTTTGAAACAGCAGTGCAATGATGCGCGGCATCGTATTGCGGTCACCCCCATCAAAGTATTCGTTCAGGCTTACCAGCGCCAGGCCGCTAGCCTGTGCCACCTGCACAAAGTCTGACACGTGGTGCGTAAAGCATTCCACTACCTGCGTGCCTGTTTCCGTTTCGTAGCGGGCTTTGCTCCCGCCGTATTGTTTAAACGGGTGCAGCTCTCCTGCATACACATAGCCGCCCGTATGCAGTGCCTGTGCAGCCTGTTCCAGCATCGGGCCTAGGTCTTGTATATGTTCCAAAACCAGGCTAAAGGTTACCAGATCATATAGCTGCGTGCGCCAAGCCCAGGGCTGCTGTATATCGGCCTGCACAAACTGTACATGCTGTGCGGTTATCTTTTGCTTTGCCTGGCCGAGCATCTCAGCAGAAAAATCTACGGCTGTAACTGCTGATGCATGCGTGCTAAGCCACGCCGTGTTTTTGCCTGTGCCGCAGCCTATTTCCAGGCAGCTGCTAAATGCAAGACTTGCCAGCGTTTCGCGCAATGCGATGGCCTCTAGGTCGCGGGTTTTGTTTTCGTTCGTATCGTACTGTGCGGCCCATTCGTTGTAGGCCTGCTGGGTATTCATACAGCAAAGCTAAACGACACAAACCACACCATTGCTACTCCCCTTCTTCACTATCTCTCTTGCCATCCTCCTGCAGGTACACCTCCAGCAGGCCGGGTGGCAGCGCCAGGTATAGCGCACGTGCGTCACGGTCTATGCGTACGATAAACTCAGGAACGAGGGGCACCAGCACCTCGCGGCCTGTGGGGTGCAGCACACGCAGCAGGTCGTTCGCGGGCAGGGGCTGCACTTCAGCCGCAGTGCCGATGGCACCCGACGCAGCATCGTACACCGCATAGCCTATAATTTCAAAATGATAAAACTCATTGCCCTGTAGCGGCGGCAGTGCGGCAAGTGGCAGGTAGAGTTCACAGCCCATGAGTGCCTGTGCATCTTCTACGCTATTCACGGCCTCAAAGCCCATGATTACCTCGGTGCCTTTGGTAGGGCTGATGCCCTCTACCACATAAGGTGAAAGCCTGCCTTGACGCAATACATATATCTGCTCCAGGTCCAGGTAGGCATCCAGGTCTTGCACGCTGAGCGTAGCTTTAATCTCGCCGTGCAGGCCGTGCGGGCGCGTGAGCCTGCCCAGCACGTAGCAGTCTGCTACGGTGATCTGTGCATTGGCCATACGTTGAGGTTACTCAGCGGCGGGAGCCTCGGGGGCAGCCTCAGCGGCAGCAGCGGAGGCTGGGGCCTCAGCAGCGGGTTCCGGCTTGGCCTCGGCAGCTTTAAGCTTGGCCGCGATTTTCTCGGCGCGGGCTTCACGCCTTTTGCGCTCGCCGTCAAAGCGGGCGGCCGCGTCAGCCTTGGCAGCATGGGTTTGCTTCAGCGCTTCAGATTCTATCTTCTTGTCTTTCTGAATCTTCCATGCTTGGTATCCGGCTTCTATTTCCTCTGCGCTTTTCTTTTTGCGCCATAGGTGCAGCTTGAGCATAAGCCCTTCGTGGCTTAGGATGCTACGCACAGTTTCAGTTGGCTGCGCACCAGTAGTAAGCCAGCGAAATGCTTTTTCATGATCCAGGCGCACTTTCTGAGGGTTCGCGATGGGGTCGTAGGTACCAATCTGCTCGATGTACTTGCCGTCCCGTGGTGAGCGAGAATCGGAAGCAACGATGTGGTAAAAGGGCGCGTGGCTACGGCCCAGGCGACGGAGACGAATTTTAACAGACATGTTAGGCTCGGTTATAAAAGTTAACCGCACGGTACGGGGAACAGGACAGACCTGCCGTGACGTAGCCGTTTGGGGCTGCAAAGATACAAAAAGACGCTAAACAAAAGCCCGCTTACCAGCTAATGGGGGATTAGAATGCCTAAACACGCTGATTATCTGTACTTTGGGGCGCATTTTTACTGCCTTTTATGCATTCATTGTTTCGCCGCTATGGCAAGTACCTTATCGCGCTGGGGCCCATACTGCTGTTTTTGCTGGTGTACTTGGTAGTAAGGCTTATGTTTTTCTTTTTTACTGAGCCGCACACGCGGTAGGCAAGCCCTTCTGCAGATGCAAAAAGCAGCCGGGCCTATCTACATTTGCAGTTTACACTACACCCATGCCTATTATACAAGCCGTGCGCGGCATTGCGCCGCAGATTGGTAAAGATGTATTCATTGCTGAAAATGCAGTGGTTGTAGGCGATGTGGTGCTGGGCGACCAGTGCAGCGTGTGGTACAACGCCGTGATACGGGGTGACGTGCACAGCATACGCATCGGCGCGCAAACCAACATACAGGATGGCGCTATTTTGCACTGCACCTACCAGAAGGCCAGCCTCACCATCGGCAGCCGTGTAAACATAGGCCATGCTGCCATCGTGCATGGCTGCACCGTGCATGACGAAGTGCTGATTGGTATGGGCGCTAAAATTTTGGACCATGCCGTGGTGCCCAGCCACGTAATTATTGCTGCAGGCGCGCTGGTGCTGGAAAACGCACAACTGGAAAGCTGCTACCTCTATGCCGGCGTGCCCGCCAAGAAAATAAAACCCCTCACGGAGGAACAGATTGCGCTGCTGAAACGCTTACCTGATAACTACATCATGTACAGCGGATGGTTTATGTAACGTTATCTAGTGAATAGGCTTAGTGAAAGTATGAAGCGAATCGGTATTGCCATTGTATTATTATCTGTGCTGGCTGCTACACACGCATCAGCACAAACCAAAAAGGCCAACTACCTGTATGGCACCGAGCGCTATTTCATCCCTGGCTTTGTGCCCGTGTATGGGCAGAACGGCGTAACCGACTTTGCCTTTAGCGGGCGCTACACCCTGATGCTGAGCACGCACCCACAGAAGGATGTGCACGATGTATGGGTAACCCGAGTAACCCTGCTAGACAGCACCCAGGCTGAGGCAGACCGGTTTGAGTTTCGCGGCTTTGGCAGTGCCTTTGAAGACAAGACGCAAATGGAGGTGCGTGAGCAGGGCAGCATCACCGTTACCTCACGGCTGGCCAGCTTTGGCACGGCAAACCGGAAGTTTGACATTGCACGCGTAACGCTGGGTGTACGAGATTCCAAACTGGTACTGATAGATACGGAAGAAATAAAAGATACCGTACCGCCCGACCGAAATACCTTTGTATGGCGGCGTCATTATGGCAAGTTTACGGTGCTGTATGTAGAGCGCAAAGCGGGCGAGCTGTGGCACAAGGCCTACACCGTAAATGGCGACACGCTGGCGCAGAAAACCGAAACCGAGCGTGTAAGCCCTGATTTCAGTTTTTATGGCTTCCGTATGCTGGTTGTGCAGGATACCCTATATGTTATACAGCGTGGAGCGTCTGATGGGCAGCTGTACCGCTGCGTGCTTACTGGCAATCATACCGCACTACCCCATGCCCTACCTGATAGCCTGCGCGGCTACCTGTGGCGGCTGACCTACAATACGGTTGAACAGAAAATATATGCCTACGCCCAGCATGAGATACCACGCGGCTACAGGTACAACTCTACCCGGCTTACGCACCTGGCAGCGTTCAACGCGCAGGGCTTTGTGCGGGCGCAAAAACTAAAGCGGCAGCCCAACCACCTGTGGTTTGTGCGCGACCAGCTCTACTGCACCTTTGAGGTAGATGAGGGGCCTCCCAGCAAAGACCAAGAGCCACCGCTCATGCTCTACAAAGCGCCGCTGCAGCAGGGGCTAAAAGAGCTGGGGTGGTGAGGGGTAGCAGTATAATTTACAAGACTATTTTTCATGGCTTAGGGTGCCTCTTCATTTGATCCTTGGTAATTCTATCCCAAGCCACCTTACTTAATACAGCTAGTTTATTCGATCTGCAGTCCCAAATAGAAATCCATTTCTTTGATACCACAATATGTTGCTTAAATGGCATAAATTTTTGATACAGCATTAATGTACATATATCAGTAGCCGTAATAAACTCACTTGTAGGATACAAATGTGTGTGTGAAGAGGAAGTTGCTTCCTTAAGGTCTGAACTTGCAAGACTCATGCTTATTATATTTCTATGAATTCTTTCTTTACTTTTTAGTTCATTTTTGTTGTTAAACTTTAGCAAGTAATCATTACCTAAAACAAGAATACCACTTTTCGTTGGGCCGGTGACAATATAAACCCTTTTCCCATTTTCGTCACTAATGGGAATTATATTTGGGCTCATGTCCTTGTAAAATTTAAACAAAGTATCTGATTTTAGTTCCTTAAGTGCTACTTTTCTTATCAAGAATAAGTCCCTTTCTTTTACTGATAACTCTCGCTCAAATGTATCAATCATTGAATTTGAAATACTAAATGATGTATCAAAAACAAACATTGAGATTATCTTTGGGTTATCTCCCTTTGAAAGAAATACACATACTGATTTTTCATTCTCTACATATGAAAAATATCCTCCAGAATTTACCCTTTTGTTACTGAATCTTTCCAGAAAAATATCAGTACCAATCCAAGATGCTCTTTCTGTTTTGTACAACATTACCCCTTCTTCTACAATTTCCCTCTCTTCACCATGCTGCCCATACAATCCTTGCCATAAAAAAATGCTAAGCAGCAAGCTGATAAAATACTTCATGATAAAATTTGCGTTGCGTCCAAGTTTCTGCATCATTTAGCAAATACCTCTAGTAGCACCCCTTCTGGTGCATGGTGTAAGGATTTGTGAATTTCAGACTTGATTTCCTGAGTAGTCATTGGGTATCAAATTTTACTGAAATATAGTTCTTTTTAGAAATGGTTATCCCTTAGTAACAAGCTAATATAGATTCCCGCTTTCGCGGGAATGACGGAACAAATATTAAGGCCTGGCTTAGTCCCTATGCTCAGCGGCATCTTTGCGGCAACAGGGCTTGCGGCGGTCGCGGGCTTTGGGGTCGGCGGGCTGGCCGTCGGCGTCGTAGCCGGTTTTGTTTACAGCCTTGCGGATTTTCTCAGGCGTGGTGGATTTGGGATTATACGTAACCGTGAGCACTTTGGTGGGTACGTCCAGGCTTACGGTAGTAATGCCCTCATAGCGTGGCAGGCTGGTCTCCATGGTTTTCTTGCACATGCCACACTTGGCTGAGGTGGCAATTTTTATCGTGGCTGTTTTTGCAGCGGGTTGCGTCTGGGCTGCCAGCATGAGGGCAGCGCAAGCAAAGAGGAGGGTGAATAGGGTCGTTTTCATAGGTGTGGGAATGGATGGGTGGTTTGTGATTCGGTGAGAGATCCTGAACCAAGTTCAGGATGACGGAAAATTAGAATGTTTGCTTTTGGGTGAGGTTAGATTCCCGCTTTCGCGGGAATGACGAATATATTAGATGACGAGGTGGGTTATTCATAAACTGTAACGAAAACCAATGTAAAATGTGCGGCTTAACAGCGGGCCCCACACAAATGAGCTGTCAAAGTACGGGCTGCGCGTATCAGCGGGTGACGTAATAGGGGCGGGCTGCAGGTAGTTCAGCAGGTTCTCGCCGCCCACATATACTTCCCACTTCTGTATGATGCGCGTAACCTGGGCCAGCACCTGTGCATAGCTGCTGCTGTACTCCGGCTGCTGGAATTGCGCGGGCAGGGTGGTGGTAATGGGCAGGCGCTGGGGGCCGTACCACTGCAGGGTGGCATCCAGTTTCCAGCGGGCGGGTGTATAGGCCAGGTTTACCATGGCGCGGTGCTGCGGCACCAGTTGGCGGCGCAGCAGGGCCAGCTCGCCGCTGGGCAGGTACATGCTGGTGTGCACATCATACCACTTGTAGGCGGCACGTAGCGTGAGGTGGTTCAGCACTTCGTACTGTGCATCCAGCTGCAGGTTGTTCCCATACGAGCGGCCGCGTAAGTTGTAGAACATGATCATGTTCGGGTGCTGGTCCATGTCTACCACTACCTGGTTTTCAAAGTCGGTGCGGTAGAGGTCCAGCCCTATACTACCCTCACGGCCTGCCAGCGTGAACTTCTGCGTGAGATTGATTCCGTAGTTCCAGCTTACTTCAGGCCGCAGCGCCTCAGCCGCAAACACAAAACGGCTGGTGGCAAATACAAAGCTATTCTCAATAAATACATTGGCGGTGCGGTAGCCACGGCCTGCGCTGGCGCGCAATGTAGTGGTGGGCGTAACCTGGTAGCGCAGGTGCACACGGGGCGTGTAGTAGGTGCCATACAGGTTGTGCTGGTCTATGCGCAGGCCCAGCTGCACATCAAACTTTTCCAGGTGCTTATAGGTGTATTCCAGAAATGCCCCAGGCACCTGTTCTGTCCGGTAGTAGGGCGCAAGCTGAAACAGCTCCAGGTAATCATCATGCAAATAGCTGATGCCTACTCGGTAGCTATGGCTGGTGGTACTGATAATGTCTTCATAGATGAAATTGAAATATGTGCGGCGCTGGCGGCCGTAATAGTCTTGCTGGCCAATCAGCGTAGGGCCATACTGCGAGCCTTGCTGTTGGAACACTACCGCGCCCTGCAACCCAAACCCACGGTAGGGCTTGGTGGGGTGTATGTAGCCCAGCTTGCCAAAGAGCACGCCACGGTGTGTGGTAGTAGTATTGCCAAAAGTATTGGCGCGCTGGGCAGTATCGCGCGTGCTAACAAATGCAAGCTGGCCGCCTAGGCGCGACTCGTAGATGCCGTTCACGCCAATCTGGGCTTGTAGCCCGCGCGTGCCCTTGTACTGCCAGCGGTTCAGCAGATTGAACTGTGTAGTAAGCGGCACATCTACAAAGCCGTCGCCGTTAAAATCGTTGGCGCGGCTCACGGTGCTGGCATGCGTGAGCAGGGCAGTGCCCCAGCGGCTGGTGCCGTCGCGTTTCAGGTTCTGATCCAGTCCTACGTTTGCTTCATAGCGGCCCCAACTGTTGGCGTAGGCATTCAGGTGGAGGCGCTCGTCGTCCGGTTTTTTGATTTCCACATTTACCTGGCCCACCATGGCTTCATAACCATTTACCACCGAGCCGGGCCCTTTGCTCACATAGATGCTTTGCACCCAAGGGCCGGGTATGTAGCTGAGGCCAAACGCGCGGCCCAGACCCTGTGTGAGGGGCAGGCTCTCGGTTGTAATCTGTGTGTACACCCCCGCCAGGCCCATCATGCTAATCTGCCGCGCACCCGTAACGGCATCTGTATAGGCTACATCAATGGTGGGGCTGGTCTCAAAGCTCTCGCCCAGGTTGCAGCAGGCAGCTTTGCCCAACTCCAGGCGCGTGAGCACCTCGGTTTTCTCGGTGCGCATGCTGCTGATGAAGTGGCTCTGCGCACGACCTGTGATGCTGACCTCTTTGAGTTGTTTACTTTTTCTCAATACATGCAAAGGGTAAGCAGGTGCTGAGAGTTGGTTTACGATGGGGAAGGTGTCGGGCTCATAACCTGAATAATAAGCTACGATGCTGGCGGGCAGGCTGTCGGCCAGGGCAAATGCAAACTTGCCGGTACTGTCGGTATAAGCGCCTGCAGTGCCATTGAGCTGCACAACGCGAGCACCTACGAGGGGTGTAAAACTGCCCCCCTCACCCTGCTCTGCGAGGCGGCCCGCTGCCCAGCGCGACTGGGCCTGGCTGGCTGCTGTCATAGCCAGGTATAGTAAGAGAATGGTAAGAAAACGAAAAGGCATAAAAAACTGAATTGTGAGATGAAATGGGGCAAAATGCCCATTGCACCGTGCAGCGATAGCTACCGGTGCGGCAAAACACAAGCCAGAATTAAATGCGGAAAGCTCCGTAGAGGCGAATGAGCATGGTGCCCGCACGGCTGCTGGGCAAATACTCTTCAAAAAAGTTCGATATGAAATCGAACAGGCGCATGAGCGCGTCTATCTCAAAATTGCTACGCAAGGGCGCGTAGGTGGGATCGGTGTCAGCAGGTCTGGGTTTGGAAGCATGGGCAGTGTCTTTGGCGGCTACTTTGGTAGCAGGTACTGCATTTTCCTTCAGCTTAAGGTCTTGGTGGGTAGTACCGCAGCAGTCATTGGTTGATTTGAGGGTGGTAGGTTTGGGCTGCGGGAGGTGGTTGTTTGCTGCTTTTTCGGCTTCTGCTTTTTCTTTGTCTGTTTTGCCGCCTTCATCACCTGTGCAGCAGTTCTTTTTACCCGGTTTTTCATCGCCACCAGCAAGTGCCACCGAAACCGTACCTGCCATTCTGCAATAGTGGGCATACACCGTAACGCCAGGCGCAAGTACACCCATCCACACGGACAACAGGCCTGCTGAGAGGCGTATCACTAATTTTCGACGAAAAGGGGTATGCATTCGGTGAAGGGATAACACCGTAAGAGAGGCGAAAAGTTTATCAGGGTTGCACAAGTAAAGATAAAAACATTTACCCCACTGTAAACTATTGATAGTCAGTGGTATAAAATATGAATCGTGCTAGATCAATAGCATATAGCCGGCCATTAGGAGCATGGTCCCGTCTTCTACGATGGTAACCGTGCTCATGGGCAGCTGAAACACAGTACCCAGGCAGGCACATTTGATTTTGCGGTTGTTCAGGTTGCTCTGCACCACACCAACCAGGCTGAGGGCCATTACCACGGCGGTGATGGAATTGACGGTAAATGGTGCGAAGCCGGATACATAGAGCAAGCCTAAGGCCAGCTCTATGAAGGGGTAGATGTAGGCATAAGGCTTGAAGCGTTGTGCGACGACATCATACATGGCGTAGCTATCGGCAAAACCCTGCAGATCCAGCAGTTTGAAAAATGAGAAGCAGAGAAAGAAGCCTGCCATGAAGTAGCGCATGGCCAGAGGCCAGCTCAAGCTCCCACCCTGGTAAGCGGCTAGCACACTCACGGCGGTGATGAAACCCACCAGCAGCAAAAGCGGGTAGTACGTAGCGAGCCAAGACTTCCGTATTTCAGCTACTACGGGGGCTTCAGGTACCGCTTGGGTATTTAAATCATGCAAGGCGTATTTCGGGTGTGAAGCCAGTGCTGCCTGCAAAGCAGCTGTAGGGATGTGGTGGCCCATGGTAAGGGTAGCGGTGCCTGCTGCAAGGTCTATCACAGTTTGCTGCACGCCGGGTACTGCCGCGAGCAGTTTATGCACTGTAGCCTGGCAGCCAGTGCAGGTCATGCCTGTGAGGGTGTAGGTATGGGTCATGTGTACTAATAAAACGTTAAGGAAGCATTGGGGATTGTTTGGACTATAAGAAAAGGTAACTGTCAAATATACGCTAGCAAATGAGGTTATAATGGCAGCGGAGGCAGTACGGTCGTGCCCCGGTGTAGTGTAGGGGACTTAATACCCGTGCCCCTACCCGTGCCTGCAGCCGCCTTTGGTGGCGGCGCACACACGGGTGCGGGTGCACGTCTGCGGTGAAACCCAGGTGCTTCGTCCCACGCCTGATGTGGCTGGTTAGGCCGCATCAGTTGGGTACTGGGTTCATTTCATGTTGCTGCGGTACTCTTGGTTGTCAAGTAGCGAATGCTGCCGGCAGCGGTCAGAACAATAATACACACACAAGACAATGACTGGCCAGTCGATTGTGTTCGCCCGATGCCCAAGGTGCAGTTGCCCAAGCTCCTAGGCGGTGCGTTTACCCCTATGGGTATTGCCTGCTATGACCTCCTGGGTCGGTCCTGCGCGCAATGGCTTCGGTACACGGGTGATGTGCTAATGGGGCTAAGATGTAACGGCCAATGGTAAGGTAATGCCCAGTGGATACATTACTGTTTTTGGACGGCAACTCATCGGCGCTTTAGGAGCCAGAGACTCGGAGTCGGTAAGCCTTCGAGAGACAAGCTGGTGCATGCGGAGGGATTGCTAGTTCTTATCTACCAAACTGTTCTTGCTATTCAAAACATCTATTTCGATTATTCGTCTTACCCGTGCGGGTTCTTCATACAAAGGGCTATGTGCTGAATTATCGAAGGTGTAAAATCCTTTTACTGGGGCTTGAAGCTTATCCAAATATGCTTTAGACAAATTGATATTAACTGTTAGATCAAATTTGCCGCTGAAAAAGTAAACGGGAATATCCAGGGCACGAACTCTAACTGTAAAATCTGTTAGAAGCATTTCATTTATCAGATTTGTTTTAGGGAGAAATGAAATTTTTGAACGCCAAATGGTTATCTTTTCCTTGATAGAATAAGCTTTACATGTCCATACCGGAATAAAAATATCCCAGAAAACTGATTTCATTTTATGCATGGTACCAATTCCCAGTTCATGCATATACTGATCACGAATAGCCGATTTATAGTATGCAGCAATGCTTGAATCAGTTATTAAAATAGGGTATCTTTTTAATTCATTCACTGCCTTCTGATTTCCATCTGCAACATATTTCGCGAGCATGTGTTTATACGCAAGTTTCTCTGACTCAACTTGATTTGTAATCTGCCCCATACCGATGTATGCGTAAAACAATTCAGGATTTCTTGACACTGCAATCAAGGCTATGGGGGTTCCGCCTGAATGGGCCATTATGTAAATCTTTTCCTTAGCAAATCTATTGCGTAAGTAGTTTGCAACATCAATGGCATCTGATGCAAGCTGGTTGAAATTCATACTTTCCAGTGTTACTTCGGAAGTATAGGAAAGCCCGCCGCCCCGTTGTTCCCAGTAGCATACTGTGAAATAATCCTCAAGACCAGGGGCGAACTTGTCAATCAAAAAGTAATTTGGAAAAGCTGGCCCGCCATGTACGTATAGCAGAACAGGATTGTTTGTGTCTCTGCTTCTGATAAACATGCCTTGTTTAACGCCCCCGATGGGTATGAATGTTTTTTCTGAGATACTTCCATGTAGCGTTTTGCCGGTATCATCAGAATACGGTTCAATTTTACCAGGGCTATACACCCATACCATACATACCAGAATGAATAGGCAGCTTAATACAACTATACCTACTGCTAACAACATATGCTTCATTGATTTAGCAAAATTTTCTCACCCACTCCCAATTGGATATGCCAAAGGATCCAAATTAATATGCTCTCTCTTTATTCCTGGTTTTTGGCTATCTTCTAACCCCAAACACCATGCATGGAATAGCTACAAATTAATTTACATACCATTACAAATCAATGATACTAATACCTAACCGATTGTATTGTATGGTTTAGTTTGGATACATCAAAGCCCTTACTTCTAAGCGCGCTTACAATTTCATGATATACGATGTCTGACAGCTTGGGTGTTCTTGCAAGTATCCACAAATTTTTTCTGGTGGGGTCACTTACTACGGCATAACTGTAATCATCTGCCAATTCAATGATCCAATATTTACCCCAGAAGGGCCAAAAGAACTGCACTTTTAGCTTTGCATTGCCCGAGTGCTTTTCAACAACTGCCTTACCTGTAATAGATTTTCGCTTGCCATTGACGTTGCCCTTGTTGCAACTGTTTTTTACGATTATGTATCCTGCATCACTAGCTGTGTATTCGGCGGTAGTACAAGTACAGTCTTTTTGGTATCGCTGCGGGTACGAGGCAATCTCATACCATTTACCAGCATACCGGGCCAGGTCAACATAAACAACCGTTTTAGGTGGCGGTATAGGCGTGCCGGATGTTTTTAGGAAAGTAAATAGTATGGTTAGTCTTATTAATAAACAATCTTCAGTTATGTAACATAGCATTGGCGATTGCTTTCATAGCATTATGTATTGCTGATAGTTAATATGAGCAGTATACAAACATCATTACTTACGTGAAGTGCTATGTTACATACTACCTTACAGCTTTTGCATAAATCACATATAGCGACCCCCGCATTTTGCATTGACCTGTTTTCCAAAGGCACTTTTCACCCCAGAAAGAGGTAATGGCGTACCCTGACCTTCCTAATAATTGTTGTTTCAACTACACATAGTCCAAGGGGCTATGGACTTGCGTGCGCTAGGGGTTCTTTAACGGCAGCAACCTGTAGCGCGAGGAAGCGTTCCACCACATAAAATGCAGTATGGGCTACGGGCGACATACGTGGGAGCATCAGATCGGCTGCGCACTACAAAGTAAATAATTCTCCAGGGTAACAAGCTATTATGCTGCGGATCCGCGGCTACATTACGCACGCCACAAGTGTCGGGGCGGGCGAACGGGGGAAGCTCCTTCACGCATGTTAGGCTTGGGCTGGAGCCGTCACTAGCTGGCCCACGCGGTGATAACCGCGCGTGAACTGGGGTGCATCATTTACTAAAGTGAAATGGGTATATCTCTCTGCCAACAGCTAATACATAGTGCAATTCCGTATTTACCCATTCTCGCTAAATCTTTAGGCCTAAACTCCATATTACATTGCCCTGTGTACTCGTACAGGTACCAGATTGTTATATCATTTTTTTCTACTCCAATGGATTCAATCTTATGAATAGAATCTTCAATTATATCCATGAAGTAGTTAATAGCATTATCAAATAAGCTGGATGATTCCTCGATAGCAAGTTCCATATATGGGAATAGCAAAGTAGGAGTAATTCCTAAAGCATGACTTACACTAGCTTTCTTGTCGTTATCAATTTTAAATCTTAGGATATAAGAGCTCGGCATGAAATTAATGATTGAGGAAAAAATTTGGTTGGATTTAAGTTTTTTGGAAGTGTCTTTCCCTTAAACGGCCCTACACCTCTAAGGATTATCTTTCCGTTTTCAATTAGTATATCTGGGGCCTACCAACAATATTTTAGAATTTCCCTGCAACTGCTAATATATTAGGATTTATTACGATACGAAAAGTATTGGCTGATACAACGATTTTCCCAATTCGTATTAAAGTTGTATCACAAAGTTATAAACCTGCTTTGTCAATTGTAGAAGATTGTTTCCAGTCACGACTAAATATATCCCAAGCCCTTAAGAGGATGTTACCCTTTTCCCGCGCTATTCGAAATATTCCGTAGGTCATCCAGAATGCAAGATAAAAATGGATTTGTAACCTAGCTTTAAAGAATTAGCAGTTCTCCACGTCTGGGCTGCATGTTTTCCCCAGTTACTGGTTAGATTCCCGCTTCCGCGGGAATGAAGCTCTAGAAAGTCGAGAGATGCCGGCCTTCGTCGGCATGCGGAAAACTGAATTTTAGATTCCAGCTTTCGCGGGAATAACAAAACCGTGCCTTACAAAATATTATTGATCTGTTCCTTTATTTTTTCCAGTTCGTCTTTCATTTGCACCACCAGACGCTGCATGCCGGCGTGGTAGGCTTTGCTGCCTAGGGTATTGATTTCGCGGCCAATCTCTTGCGTTACGAACCCCAGTTTGCGGCCTTGCCCCTCGCCCTCGGCCATCGTCTGGCGGAAGAGCGCCAGGTGTGCGCGCAGGCGCACCTGCTCTTCGGTGATATCGTTCTTCTCCAGGTAGTAAATCAGTTCCTGGTTAAAGCGGTCAGCATCTATTTCACGCCCCTGTAAGAATTCCTGCAGGCTGGCGCTGAGGCGGGTCTTCACGGTTTCTATACGTTCGGCTTCCAGGGGCGGCAGCTGCGCCTGTAGCTTCTCTATTTCGTTGATGCGCAGGGTGAGCTCGGTTACCAGGGTGCTGCCTTCCTGCTGGCGGCTGGCTACAAGGGCAGTCGTGGCCTTTTCCAGCGCCTGCTGCACCAGGGCCCATTCTTCTTCGGTTACGGGTTTGTCAGGCTCTGACACGGCGCCCGGTAGCGAGAGCAGCGTGCTCAGCGCTATCTCCTGCTGTATGCCCAGGGTGCGGCGCACGCTGTCCAGCTCTTTGTAGTAGGCAGCCAGCAGGTCAGCATCTACACTCACTTCAACGGGCGCATTCTCAGCGCCGTGCACATGCACGCTCACGCTCACGTTCACCTTGCCGCGCTGCAGCCGCTGGGTGAGCAGGTTTTTGATGAGCAGCTCCTGCTCAAAGTAGTGCTTGGGCAGGCGCATGCTGTATTCCAGGCTTTTGCTGTTCAGCGTTTTGATTTCAGCAGTTACGGTGTAATGGCTGCCGTGGTGCTCAGCGTTGGCGGTGCCTTTGCCGTAGCCGGTCATGCTCTGTAATGCACCAGATGCCTGGGCCGCAGGCGGAGTATGTGGTTGTGCGATAGTCGTAATGGTTTGTTACTAATTGTCAATGAAGCCCTGGATTTCTTTCCCCTTAAACCAGAGGTAGTAGGTGTATCGGCCCGTTTTTTTGAAGCCGCTGTTTTTCAGGCGCAGGGTGTTTGGCCCTATTTTGCCAATGTACTGGTCCGTAAATGCAACCTTGCCATCAGGGTCTATCAGCTTCAGTTCTACCATGCCGCTGTAGGGCAGGGTAAAGTTGATGCCGGTAGTGTTTTCTTCGCGCACGGCCTCGCCCAGTTCCAGTGGCAGCAGGGGTTTGGTTTTGAGCGTGTCTTTGGGCGCTGCTTTTTTGCTGGTGTCAGGTTTTACGGCCGCAGGCTTTACAGCAGGGGTGGCGGGTTTGGCTGCTGCTGCAGCGGGCTTGGTGCCCTGTGCCAGCACTGGGCCAGACAGGCACATCAGCCAGATAATACATAACCCCTTCATGCTGCGTATATCAGTTTAACTTTGAAGTAAGCAAAAATTCGGTTTCGGCGTGCAAGTCTTGCAAGCGGATGCGCAGGTTATCCAGCAAGCCGTAGAGTTCGCGGTGCTTCACAATGAAGTTGCGCGTGGCAGCATCGGTCTTTTGCAGGGCGCTCATTTCGCCATAGCGGGCATATACGGCGTTTAGCATCCGCCAGAAGGGCAGCCAGCTGTAGTGCATGTCTTTGGTAGTGCGCGTGGTGCCCTCATAAAACTTACGCACGCGCAGCAGTGCGCGGTAGGCGCTGTCTTTGTACATAGGCACGTTCTGGGGCTTGCGCAGCAGGTCGCTTAGTCGTTTCAGGTCCTGTTCATTCTTCTCCATGCCCAGTTGTAGAATGCGTGCGCGAAGCAATTGATCGTCGAGCTGATTTTCCATTTCAGCTTGCAAGTCGCCAAAGCGGGTGATGTTCGGGTCAAAGCGTTTGCTGGTGTCGGGTTTCAGGCTGTCAGGCTGCAGGGCCTTGAGCATGTCTTGCTGGGCATGCAGCGGCAATGCCAGCAGCAGAAACATAGCACACAAGCCGCCCAGTTTTTGGATAGCTGTAGGAAACAACAGAACGCCGGTAGCCACGCAGTATGTAAAAAATTAGGCCATGCCCGTAGGCCCGCCAAAGCTCAGCGGGGGCATCATCTGGTTAGGTTCGTGCAGCTCAATGTTGCCGAACATGCCTTCGTATTTCTGCAGGTTGTCTTGCAGGGCCAGCAGCAGCCGCTTGGTATGCTGGGGTGTCATGATGATGCGGGTGTGCACGCGGGCTTTTTGCAGGCCCGGCAGGATGCGGACAAAGTCCAAGATAAATTCAGCATTGCTATGCGCGATGACGGCTAGGTTGGCATAAGCCCCCTCGGCTATTTCTTCGCTCAGTTCCAGGTTCAGTTGTTTCAGGGCTTCTTGTTCTTCCATGTGTTAGGTGGGGCTGGGGCAGCAAAGGTAACCGAAAAACTGCCAGCCCGCGGGCCCTGTGGCAGGTATTGGCAGGGTGACTATTGGTGCACAGGCAAAAAGCCGTATATTTGCGGGCTTTTTGGTGAATGCAAAAAAGCATCCGGCGCGGTAGCTCAGATGGTTAGAGCGTAGGATTCATAACCCTAAGGTCGGGAGTTCGATTCTCCTCTGCGCCACGCAACAGGAAAAGCCCCTCTCGGGGCTTTTTGCTTTATAAAACTTGCTGCAGTAGGTTTACTTTTACGGAAATGAAAATCCTGCCACATACCCTGTTAGCAAACGACCCTAACGGCGTAGCAGAAATGCTAAAGCTACCCATGGAAGAGCGGTTGCGTGCACTTAACCAACTGCAGGGCAGCTTGCGGCGTCTGGCAGAGCAGCCTTGGCCACCCGTGTTGGACTTCCGCACGGCACACTATGCACACAAACCACCAGTGCCGCCACTACCCGATGCTGTGTTTGAAGCGCTACTTCGGTTGCCAGTGGGTGCGCCGCTGCCAGATGAATACATACAGTACTTCGTGACCGATGGGCCAGCTCACGCCGCAGCGGTTTCAGAATGATGCGCTACCACCCGAGGTGCTAAAGCTGTTATCCGCTTTTGCAGCCCGTGAGGTGCAGTATCTGATTATTGGTGGGTATGCAGTAGGTGCATATGGCTACCTACGTGCTACACGCGACCTAGATGTTTGGCTTTCTCCGTTAGGTGACAACCTGGAGAAAGTTGGCGCAGTGCTGCAAGCAGAAGGGGCAGATGCACAAGTAGTTAACGTTTTCTTAAATGAAGTTGCGCAGAATCAGTTTGGTAGTTTGAATATAGGCGATGAGGTATTTCAAATTGATTTCCTGCTTAAACCCAAGGGTGGGGATTTTGAACGCTTTTATGATAGGAAGCACACTATCACTATAGCTGGAGAGTCAATTTCAATAATCGGGTATGAAGATTTAATTCTATTAAAGAAAGCAGCCAAACGGCCTATTGACTTCATTGATATCCAAAACCTGGAGGCAGGGAGGAAAAAGTAACCTAATTTATTTACTGCGTCTTGCGCAATCTAAAAGAGAAAGCTCCAATAAGGATTTTCCGCCTATAGCACATTGGGCTACGGTTTTCGGACATACGTCCTTTTTATGTGCGCTTTCATCCAAAGCGGACGGCCGCTCAAATATTTCGTTGCAACCTCTTAACTGGGATACCGTCTTTTGCAGCACAAACAATTCTTCAAACAAACATCAAACCGTAATGCCACAAGTGAGAAGTAAAGCCCTCTGCGCGTTTCTCGGTATGCTGCTGGTGGTCATGGGCTGCCGGAGGGCAGAGCAGCCCACGCCCGAAGCCCCTGCAGTACAGTTGCCTCCAGAAACCACTATCGGTGCCCGCACAGCCGCAGCCTTAGTGAACGGCCAGGCGTGGATGGCACAGAGCCCGATCTTCCAATATGCTGTATCCGCAAGCATTGACCAGATAGAAGATATACTCTATCTTGAGATTAACTGCCACGTGCGTGATTCCGCTTCGGGCATACTTACTTCAAACCAGTTCCTGGTATTTAATGTAAAAGGTGTAACTGGCCCGGGCCGCTACCCCATTCAGCCTGAAGTAAATTACCCTGAGGGTGTCATCTACTACGGAGGGCTATTTAGAGATAAAATAGCACGATGCGATTACATTCTGCGCACTTCCGATCAAGGCTACCTGGAGGTTACTCACTTTGATGCCCAGCGCCAGATTATCAGTGGCCGGTTTACTACAACCCTGTCAGGCCCTTGTGGCCCAGTGCAGATAGCGCGTGGTCAGTTTGACACCACCTTCGACCCCAGCTGGCCAGAGCTGGAGGGGCTGGCGCATGCACCCCAACCGTAATACGAATTACGATTAACTTTGAACCCATGGGATGATAGTATAAATCAGCCTTGGGTTTAAGTATTATTAAAGTTTTCTTGCTATGACTGCTACCTACCAAAACTGCCAGAGCTGCGGCATGCCCCTGAAGAAGGATCCCGCAGGCGGCGGCACAAATGCGGATGGATCAAAAAGCACCATGTATTGCAGTTACTGCTATGAGGCAGGAGCTTTTAAACAACCGGGTATGACTGCCGCACAAATGCAGCAATTTGCAAAAGGGAAGCTGAAGGAAATGGGGTTCCCGGGGTTTCTTGCAGGCCTGTTTACGATGGGCATTCCGAAACTAGAACGCTGGAAAAATCAGTCGTGAAGTGGCGTATGCTATTCGCCCTTCTGCTTTACTTTAGGTAGTGCCGTGCGGCCCACCCCAATGGCACCCCAATAACAAAGATGTGGATGAGTATGCCAATGCTGGCATTCACCAAATTAAAGGGCCTGAGCTGCACCTGCGAGAGGGGCAGCACGCCATACTGCATCACCGCCCACACCGCGACTCCAAAGATGCCACCTAACACCAGCGCGTTTACATCCAGGATACGCAGGTAAGGGTAGGCTATGAGAAATACCGCCGTAACGCTGAGCGCAACTACAAAATGCAGCGCGATGCCCATCACTACGCTGCTGCCACCCATACTGTATGCTTTAGGCCCTACCAGCCCGCTGGCTATATACTGAAACACAAGCGCGGGGCTCTTGCCCCCTGAGGCAAAGTAAAAATGCAGGGAGGCGGCCATGCCATCTGCCAGGCCTACCAGTAGGCCAGTGCTCAGGACAAGCGAAAGAAGCTGCTTGGTCATATACCTGCATAAGTTGCGTGGGTTGTTGGCACGAATGTAAGTGTACTCAGCCACTATTACAGTTATGCTTTCTGCGCAAAGGGTATAATTCCAGCCCGACTTTTGAATTCCGTAGCTTGGTGGCTGTTTTTCCATTCCTGTGGCAGCCCCTAAAAATATGCCTGCAAAAGGCTCAGCAGCACAGCCCACCTCCTCGCGCTCCATGAAGGAGATCGTGATTTATACCGATGGTGGCGCCGACCCCAACCCCGGTGTGGGGGGCTATGGCGCGGTGCTGCTCTTTGGCCCGCACCGCAAAGAGCTGCACCAGGGCTACCGCCTTACCACGAACAACCGCATGGAGCTCATGGCGGTAATCGCTGCACTACAGGCGCTCAGAGAGCCCGTGCGCGCAACGGTGTATGCTGATAGCCGCTATGTGGTAGATGCCATAGAAAAGGGCTGGCTGAAAGGCTGGGAAGCGCGTGGCTGGAAAAAAATAAAAAACCCTGACCTCTGGCAAACCCTGGCCCCGCTCTTGCGCCGCCACCTTGTGCACTTTCGCTGGGTACCGGGCCATAGCGGCGTAGCGGAAAATGAGCGCTGTGACCAGCTATGCGCCATAGCCCGCCGTGGCACATTGCTCACCGATACTGGCTACACGCCAGGCAATGACTAGCGGGGAAACACTAACGGGCGCCAACCCGTCAGCAAAAAAAGCGCCTCGTGGAGGAACGAGGCGCACAAAACATGTTGAACAGACTAAATTCTTATTTCTTCTTTGCGGGCTTTTTTGCGGCTGCTTTGGGTGCAGCTTTTTTAGCAGCAGGCTTGGCTGCCTTTTTAGCTGGCGCGGCTTTCTTGGCTACAGCCTTTGCTACGGGCTTCTTGGCGGCAGCTTTTGCTACGGGCTTTTTTGCGGCTGCTTTGGGTGCAGCTTTTTTAGCGGCAGGCTTGGAAGCAGCTTTCGCGGCATGCTTGGCAGCTGGCTTAGCGGCATGCTTGGCAGCTGGCTTAGCGGCGGGCTTTGCAGCAGGTTTAGCAGCTACGGCAGGCTTGGGGGCGGCAGGCTTACCAGCCATGGGCTTCGAAGAACGTTTTTTGCTTTTTGATTTGCTTCCGGCAGCGGGCTTGCTGCTGCCCAGCGAAAGCTGGCCCATGGTCTGGGTGGGTGCCTTGGCTTTCTGCTTTTCTATAATCTCCAGTGCCTCTTTTAGGGCATTTTCGCCGTATTTGCTCTTCATTGAGTCTTTGGCTACCGCATTGGCGATAAACTCATCGTGCGTATAGGAATTCGTAGTGATGTTTTGAAAACCATACGATACGATAAACTCAACACGGGTGTTGGTGATGCGCACTTTTTCGGAGCCCATGTGGAATTCCTTTACCGTACCGGCGGCGCCTGAAACTGAGTCGAACATGCTCATATGTGTGAGAAATTAAGCGTGCTTGCTGTGGGTTATTGTTAGCAAATTATATAAATATACGCTGAGTAAAACAAAATAAATATAAAGATGTTCCTGAATTCGGAAAAAACGCTACGTGAATAGCGGCCTTGGTGCAGCATGCTGCAACTTGCACCCACGCGCCCGCTTGTGGCCACGCACCCCGAAGCCAGACTGGCCCCCATCATGATAGATATACATACACATATATTGCCAGCACACCTGCCCGATTTTGCCGCGCGCTACGGGCCGCCTGGTACCCCTAATCCTAGCCACGGCTATGTGCAGCTGGACCACTACTGCCCGGGCTGCGCCCGCATGCTGGTGGGCGGGAAAGCCTTTAGAGAGATTACTGCCAACAACTGGGATCCCGCCGTGCGCCTGGCTGAGTGTGATGCTGCCGGGGTGCACATGCAGGTGCTAAGCACCGTGCCGGTGCTCTTTGCTTACTGGGCGCCACCAGCAGCGGGCCTGGCGGTAGCCCAGTACCTGAATGACCACATTGCGGGCTGCGTGCAGGCCCACCCCCAGCGTTTCATGGGCCTGGGTACCGTGCCGCTGCAAGACACGGACCTGGCCATAGCAGAACTGGAGCGCTGCATGGCAATGGGCCTGCGTGGTGTAGAAATCGGCACCAACATAAATGGGCAGAACCTGAGCGAGCCCCGCTTCTTCCCCTTCTTTGAGGCTTGCGCACGCTTGGGTGCTGCCGTCTTCATCCACCCCTGGGACATGATGGGCGAGCAGGACATGCAGCGCTACTGGCTGCCATGGCTGGTGGGCATGCCCGCTGAAACCACCCGCGCTGCTTGTAGTCTCATCTTTGGCGGTGTGTTTGCGCGGCTGCCCAGCTTGCGGGTGGCCTTTGCGCATGGCGGCGGCAGCCTGGCTGCTACGCTGGGCCGCATTCGGCACGGTTGGCGCGTGCGGCCAGATCTGGTAGCCTTACATAGCCCAGATATATATGAAGCCGACCCCGCCCGCTACCTGGGCCGCTTCTGGGTGGATAGCCTTACCCATGACCCCCACTTGCTGCGCTACCTGATGCAGCTGGTGGGCGAAGACAAAGTGGCCCTGGGTACGGACTACCCCTACCCCCTGGGCGAGTGGGAACCCAGTGCAACCGACTACCGCACCGGCACCTGGCAGCCCGGCAGCCTCATCCGCGGCATGCAAGACCTCCCCGAAAGCACCCGTAACAAACTGCTGGAGCTAAACGCCCGCACCTGGCTGGGGGTATGAGGCCTGGCTGGGGGTATGAGGGCGAAACAGTGACCATGTGTATGGGTTTTGGCATTTTTAATGTGCCCCTCTGCCAGGTTATATTGTGTTAGTTTTACCAATTAGACATTCGTTTTCCCTGTTTCATGCACTTTTCAGAGGTTAGCTCACTGCTAAAGGACGTACCGCATACCAAGCCGCATAGAGGCAAGCTGTTATATGACTTTGTACTTAATACAAAGCCGCAAAGTGTACTGGAACTAGGCACAGCGCATGGGGTATCAGCATGCTATATGGCTGCAGCGCTTGACGAAATAGGAAGTGGGAAGATATTGACGATAGATCTTAACAGTGCCCTACAGCGAGAGCCTAACATCTTTTATCTACTTGGTCAGCTAAAGCTACAGCAGTATGTAGAAGTCTCCTTTAATGATCATTCATATAACTGGGAGCTAATGAAACTACTCGATAAAAAATTCGAAGATAGAGGGGTTGACAAGAAACAAATTTTTGATTTTTGTTTTATAGATGGAGCACATGATTGGGAAGTAGATGGGTTTGCTTTTTTCCTTGTCTTAAAACTTTTGAAAGAAGGGGCTTACTTGTTGTTTGATGATTTATACTGGACCCACGAAGAATTGCATGGTATACACGAGCAAGGCAAACTGCTAACGCACGACCAAAAAACCACACCACATATAGCCAAGATTATCAAGCTGCTTGTGGCAAGTTCTGAACAAGTAGAGAATGTAGAAGTTAAGGATGGCTGGGCGTGGGTTAAGACAAATGCATTTGGGAAAACACACACTTTAGATGCTTCTGTTTTGCAAAAGATTTATCAAGATAGAGGCATCTTGGCAAAGCTTTATGCCAAGATAAATATGCTGAGAAAGGTTAAAAATAAATCTCGGATCTAATTGACTTAAAATGCTTTTGTGTTGCTTACGCGTATGTTTGCCGCAGCACCATGAGCAGCCTAGCCTCACTCACACTGTTCTTTTGCCTTGCCCTATGTGGGCTTGGGGTACGCAGCTTTGCCCAAACACTCCTGCACGGCCACTGGGTTACCGATAGCAGTGTGTATGATGCCGTGCGCGATGGTAAGCTGCTGTATCTGGGCGGGGCTTTCACGTACCTGGGCCCCAACACGGGTGCGCTCGCCCGCGTGCACAGCACCACAGGTAAGGCCACACCCGGCCTGCCGCCCGTGCACGGCACCGTGCGTGCACTGGTTACGGACAGCGCCGGCGGCCTCATTGTGGGCGGCAGCTTTACACGGGTTGCAGACCAGCGCCGCCAAAACCTGGCCCGCCTGCTGCCCGATGGCACCCTGGACAGCCTCTGGGCACCTGCCGTAAATGGTGAGGTTTTATCAGCAATCTGCATCGGTAACAAGCTATACCTAGGCGGCGCATTTACCGAGGTAAATGGGAAAAGGCGCAACAAGCTCGCTGCCCTGCACATCCCTACAGCTGCGCTGCTGCGCTGGAACCCGGATGTACCCATCGAAACAGACACCGTCTATATGCTGGCAACCTTTCACGACAGCATCGTGGTGGGGGGCAGCTTTCGAGTGGTGGGTGGCGAGATACGAAAAAACTTTGCCGTGGTTGATAGCGCCACCGGCCTGGCGGGGCATGCAGACCCCGCCCCCAATGCCCCCGTGCTCGCGCTACAGGTAGTTGGGGCTGAGGCATATATAGGTGGGCTATTCAGCACCGTGGGGCCGCTGCCGCGCAAGCGCCTGGCCTGCATTGACCTGCGCACGGGCTACCCCACGCCCTGGCAAGTGGCGGTGGCCAATGGCCCGCCTGCCAGTGACACACGGGTGCAGGCCCTGTGCTACAGCGGCGGAAAGCTCTACATCGGCGGGCGCTTTGCGGCGGTGAATGGCGAGCCGCGCCAGAACCTAGCTGCCTGGCACCTGCGCGAAGATCGCCTGCTGGCCTGGCACCCCGCAGCAAACGGCCCCGTGCATACCCTGCACATGCAGGGTAGCGCCCTCTATGCTGCGGGCTACTTTAGAGAAATAGGTGGCGAGGCGCGCAGCCTCCTGGCTGCATTGGACGTAAGCAGCGCACGCGCCCTGCCCTGGCAGCCTTTTTCAAACGCTGTGCCCTACGCCTTCGCATCTGCTGAGGGTGCCGTATGGGTGGGTGGGGCCTTCAGCAGCCTGGGCGGTGTGCGCTGCAAATACCTGGCCGTGCTGGAATATGCCACAGGCCGTATTGCTAAAACTTCCTTAACACTTGCGCCCAACGGCCCCGTGCATGCTCTGGCCCTGCACAGCCGCACACTCTACCTTGGCGGCGAGTTTACCGCACTCTACGACGGGCGCAAAAGCTACCCTACCCCCTACCTGGCCGGTATTGACCTACCACCTGATGCAGCACAGATTAAACAAGCCCCATCACGCAAACCCAAACTCACTCCACGGAAAAAGCCCTCTCGAAAAAAGAAAGGGGTGGGTATCGCTACTCCCCAAAAAACCACTGCACCCAAGCCTGTCAAATTGGAAACAGACTATAGGCTCGCGCGCTTTGCGCCACAACCCGACGGGCCCGTGTACACCCTCTCACTGGGCAGCGTGCAAGGTGATGCAGTGCTATATGCGGCGGGAACGTTCCTGCAAATGGGTGGCGCAAATGTGCCGCGGCTGGCTGCGCTACAATTGCCGCGCGGGCGCGTGCTGCCGCGCTTTGCGCCTACGCCGGACAACCTTGTGCTAGCCCTGCTACCCCACGGCGATACACTTTTTGTAGGCGGGAGGTTTGCTACAATCGCGGGCGTAGCGCAGCCCTATCTAGCTGCACTTCACGGTGCCATGGGCCAACTATTGCCCTGGGAGCCCCAACCCAACGACCAAGTGAATGCCCTCGCCCTATACACACCACTTGGCCGCGCAAAACGGCCACCGATACTCTATACTGCTGGCCGCTTCACACTGATGGGCGGCCAGGCCCGTGCACGGCTGGCAGCGTTTTCACTCAGCGCTGCTGGGGCAGTACTATTGCCTTATGATGCTGGAAGCACCAGCGAGATACTGGCCCTTGCCCTGCAGCAGGCACGCGGCACGCCGCAGCTTTTTGCCAGTGGGCGCTTTACGTTTATCGGCAATCGGCTGCGGCGCGGCTTTGCCACACTCGATGCCACCGAGGGCTTGGCTTCAGACTGGAACCCTGGGCTGGACAAACCCCCAACATTCGTTGCGCTCATTGGGCGCAATCTCTACCTAAGTGGCTCCTTTACGCGCATTGCTGACGAAGCACGCAAAGGGCTGGCGGTATACCGGGTGTGGTGAATAACTTACAGCTATTTGGGCAGGTTTGTGGCAACGGGTTCTGTGTACTTGAATCGCAATCTCTGCGCTGTATTGACACAGACAGATGGGGCAACACTTCAGAAAATCTCAATTTCTTCTAAACCAAAACTGGCGAGCGCACCTGCACCAGTTCCTGTACAGCGCGCTCGGTGAGTTGTTCCTCGAGCTGGTCGGCCCAGGTGCGCAGGTATAAAACGACATCGGCGCGCTTGCGGTAGTCCAGCGCACGCTGCTCTAGCGGTAAGCGCAATAGCACGGCACGGTCTGAGAGCCGCTCCAGGGCTGTAATGTCATTCAGGGTGAGGCCTGCTTCCAGCATTTGAAAAATGACACCATCTATGGGGTAGCCACTGGGGCAGGTGCCTGTGGTGGCATCATCAGCAAACTCAGTGGCATATTGAGCGGCCTTGTCGCTCCAATCGCCGTACTTCTCCAGCCCCCAGGCGTGTAGCTGGGCATGGCCCAGGCCGGTGAGGGTCTGCGCCAGGTGGCCGCAGTTGCAATGGCCCATGTGTGTCCATTGATACTGAACACCTGTAGCCATGCGCTCAGCTGTTTGGCGTAATACATCTATGAGATGGGTGCTGGGGTATGCCATAGTGACTGTATATGTTTTGCTAAATTAACGTAGCTGAAGCCACCACCGTACGCGGGTGGTTTACTTTTCCTGGTTCGCGCTTATTTTAGAATGATACAAAACTACCCCATAGGGGGGTGCTGCGTTCGGCGGGAGGCTTCGTAGTTTGCGGCCAGAAACTGTTCGTTTTGGAAGAAAAGCCACCAGAGACTGCCGCCAGTGCGCCGCCAGATGCAGGCACCCCTGCCCCGCTGGATCCGGCAAAGGCCGCCAGCCGCGCCGAAGACCTGGCGCTGCTGGACCGGTTCCGCAACCCCGACACGCGGCAGTATGCCTTTTACCAGCTCGTGCAGAAGTACCAGCAGCCGCTCTACCGTGTCATCCGCCGCATGCTGCTAGACCACGACGATAGTAATGATGTGCTCCAGGAGGTGTTCATCAAAGTCTTCAACAACCTGGACCGTTTCCGGGCTGATGCCAAACTGAGCACCTGGCTCTACCGCATCGCTACAAACGAAACCCTGAGCCACCTACGCAAAAAGAAGAACAAATTCTTTCTGCCCATCCTGGATGTGGACCGGCTGCTGGCCGACCGACTGGATAGTGGCACCCTAATGGACGCAGACGAACTGCAACTCAAGCTGCAGAAGGCCATTCTGGCCTTGCCTGAAAAGCAGCGCATTGTGTTCCAGTTGCGCTATTATGATGAGATGAGCTATGAAGACATGAGCGAGGCCCTCGGCACCAGCGAGGGGGCCCTGAAAGCCAGCTACCACCACGCCGCAAAAAAGATAGAAAAATACCTGACAGACAGTTAAACCTTTGCTTCTGCCGAACATCTTAAACAGTTGAACGGCGCCCTACACCCCAACACGCTACTTGACCCTTTCTTACTAGTTTTACAGCAACACAGCAATGAATACGAACCTAAACCCACTGGACAGCGACCCCGCCTTAAAGGTGGAGGTGCACCAGGTGCCTGCGGGGTATTTTGACCAACTGCCGGGTGCTGTGCAGCGACGGGTAAGCACCCGCCTGCAGCGCCGCCCCTGGACACAACTGGCTTACCGTGTAGTAGCCCCAGCCTTAGGGGTGGTATTGGTGGTAGGGTTTGGGCTTACCCTGCTCTTTACAGGCCCCAAGAAGGGCGGCCCTGCAGACCTGCTGAAAGACCCGCGCAAAATGAAAGAACTGATGGCAGATGCAGATGTGCTTACACGCGATGAGGTATTGCTGTACCTGAATGAGAACATTGACCGTGTAGATGAACGCCTGCTTACCGAACGCTACAACGAGGTGGTAGCAGGTAGCGAGCCGCGCCTTGTGGATAGCCTCATTCAGCCTTAACCCTATGCTAAAACGCATTTTGCGTACGCCTGCTCTGAAAAGCTTTGTTTACATACTTTCACTATGCTTCCTTGCCGCATCGCAGGTGCATGCCCAGGGTAGTGGCATGCCGCTGCTGCAGGGTGCGCGAGAACGGATTGAAGCGCAACGCATAGCCTACTACAACCGTGTGATGGAGCTGAACGCTGAAGAGGCCAAAGTATTCTGGCCGGTGTACAATGAGTATCAAACGGAGCTCGAAAAGAACCAGCGTGCCCGCGCAGTGGACCAATATGAGACGCGCGTTGGGTTCAGCAGCATGACGGATGCTGAGCTGGAAAAAATGATGAACCAGATGTTCACCTACCAAGAGCAGGAACTGGCCATCCATAAAAAATACAACCAGCGGTTCCGGCAGGTGCTTAGCGTGCGCAAAGTGGCACTGCTGTATTATGCAGAGCGGCAGTTTAAACGTGAGCTGCTGAAGCGTCTGGGCGGCGCACTGGGTGGCGATGGTGGACTGGCACCGCGCTGATTAATTATCAATGCGTATCGCAATGCCCACTTGTGGCATTATCATATCGGTGCGGCTCTTGGCTTCTTCTAAAAAGAAAACGTTGCCTGGGGCTAGCGTGACTTGGCTGATGTACCGCGCTTCAGTGCCTGCAAGGTAGAGGCAGCGCAGGTCCAGCATCACGGTTTTTTCCTCGCCCAGGCCAATCTGCAGGCCCACGCCGCCGCCGTAGCTCCAGGCCACATCCCAGTAGTCTGTATTGGTATCCAGCACAATCTGCCCGTTAAAGCCATCATCGGCAGTAATTTTGCTGCGGGTGTATAGGTACTTGGCGCCGCCCAGGATGTCCAGGTATGGTTGCAGGCGGGTGTCTTCTAGTGGGTGCAGGCGCAGCATGAGGTGGCCCATCAGGATGTTGTTCGTTACGCGGCGCTCAATAGAGCCGAGGTTGATGCTGAAGCCCAGCCGCTGCGTCTGGCTGCCGTACTGCGCATAGCTGATATCGATACCGGCGAGTAGCGGTGCATCGGCGAATGGTTTAAGCAAGGCATAGCCGCCGAGGCCGTAGGCTACGACGGGGTTCACCTGGCGGAACTGGCCGTAGGGAATGGGTAGCTGTGCATGAAAACCCAAACGCGGCTGGGCGTGGGCTGCCAGTGCCAGCAGCAAGAACGGTAGAAGTAGGATGCGTTTCATGGTGAAGCTACAACCCCCATCTGTACGGGGCTGTGACAAACGCCAAAGTTAAATTGTTTTAGAGGTGGGTGTGTAGATTGCAAACCTGATCTATGACGCATTTGGCGTGCGCTGCAAAACATGCCGAACGCCGATTGATATAGGTACGCGCCGCTTCGCGGCGAGCGCTCCAAGGCCGCGAGGCCATCGCCCGAGCTGCTCGACGCAGCGAACTCGGGCCGAGGCGGCCCTCAGACAGCGCTGCGCCTGCGCTGCTTCGGGCTGGGACTTTCGGGTACGCTTAAATTGCGCGTTGTGCATAACGGGTAGCGGCACGGCAACATGGCGTAATTTGCACCCGCATGTCCCCCAAGCCCCGCCTGCGCCCTGCTACACTTGCTGCCAAACAAATGGGCGGCGATATAACGGGCATTGCGCAGGTGCTGCTGCCGCTGGCGCTGCCCTTCAGCACGCGCAGCATTTACAGCTATAAACTGCTGAGCACCCTGAATGCAGAACCTGCCGTAGGCAAACGCGTGTTGGTGCCGCTGGGCAAAAGCAAATATTATGCGGGCGTAATTACCGAGCTGCTGCCGCCTACACCCGAAGCCCACGCCCTGAAGCCGGTAGAAGAAGTGCTGGATGCGGTGCCCGTGGTTCCGCAGCGGCTGCTGCAACTGTATAGCTGGATGGGTGCGTACTACCTGTGTAGCGCGGGCGAAGTGCTCAAGGCGAGCCTGCCCAGTGGCCTTAAGCTGGCCAGCGAGACCGTGATAGAGGCGGTATTCACAAATAGTGAAGATATACCCAAGGATGTAGATGACCGCACCTACCTGCTGCTGGAAGCGCTGACGCTAAGCCCACGGCTGGGCTTGGCGCAAGCGGCTGAGATTATGGGGGTGAAGAACGCCAAGAAATATATTGATGAATTGCAGCAACGCGGCCTGCTGCGCGTGACGCAGCAACTGGAAGAAAACTACCGGCCCCGCACCCGCCGTCGCATACTGCTTACCGCCGCGTATCAAACCGAGGCGCAGCTCAATGCCGCCTTTGATGCCGTAAAGCGCGCACCGCGGCAGGAGGCCGTGCTGCTGCTGCTGGCCGAAGCCCACCTGAAGCAGCAACACCTGTGGCAAAGCGAGATAGAAGTGCGCATGGGTGATGCTGCGGCACCCATACGTGCGCTGGTGCAGCGGGGCATGGTGCAGATAGAAGACGTACAAGTAGACCGGCAGGATCACACGACTGCTACGCCAACGGCACAGGTTACACTTACACCGGTACAGCAAACGGCACTGGCCACTATTGAGGAATCGTTCACAGATAATCCAGGTAAACCCGTGCTGCTGCATGGCGTAGCGGGTAGCGGCAAAACCCACCTGTATATACACCTGATGCGGGAGGCCCTGGCGGCGGGCCGCCAGGTGCTTTACCTGCTGCCAGAGATAGCCTTAACCACGCAGCTAGTGGAGCGGGTGCAGCGCGAGCTGGGTGAGCCGCTGGCCGTGTATCACAGCCGCTATAGCGATGCAGAGCGCGTAGAGATCTGGCAGAAGCTGCTGGCGGGCCGTGTGCGCGCTGTGCTGGGGGTGCGGTCAGCACTGCTGCTGCCCTTTACGGATCTGGGCATGATTGTGGTAGATGAAGAGCACGACCCCAGCTACAAGCAAACGGACGTGAGCCCGCGCTACCACGCGCGGGATGTAGCGGTGTATTACGGTGCAGCGCACGGCTGCCCGGTGGTGCTGGGCAGCGCCACGCCCAGCCTGGAAAGCTACTACAATGCGAAAGAAGGCCGCTACACGCTGGTGCAGCTGCATGCGCGTGTGGGTACTGCGCACCCGCCGCAGGTGCAGTATGTAGATCTGCGGCATCAGGCACAACACCAGCTGGGCCATGGGCCTTTTAGCGATGTAGCGCTGGAAGCGCTGCGCGAAACACTGGCTAAAGGCGAGCAGGCCATCGTGTTTAAAAACAGGCGAGGTTACTCACCGCTGCTGGTGTGCGACAACTGCGGGCACGTGCCACGCTGCCCCAACTGCGACGTGGGCTTGACCTATCATAAGAAAAACAACGCGCTGCGCTGCCACCACTGCGGCTATGCGGATGACCATGTGCAACGCTGCGCACGCTGCGGCCACACGGAACTGAACCGTGAGGGCATGGGGACAGAGCGCCTGGAAGAACAACTGCAGGAAGTGCTGCCCACGGCGCGGATTGCACGGCTGGATGCTGACACGACACGCGGCCGCCAGGCACTACACACATTGCTGGCGCGGTTTGCCAAACAAGAATATGACATACTGGTGGGCACGCAGATGGTGACCAAGGGGCTGGACTTTGGCAATGTAACGCTGGGGCTGGTGGTGCATGCCGATGCGATGCTGAACTACCCCGACCTGCGGGCGCAGGAAAATGCCTACCAACAACTGGTGCAGTTCATAGGCCGGTCTGGCCGCAGCAACAAAGCTGGCCTTGTGCTGGTGCAGACGCGCCAGCCGGACCACCCGATATTGCAACTGCTGGAGCAGCCCTATGAGGATTTTTATACCCGTGAGTTGGAACTGCGGCGGGTGCAAGCCTACCCGCCCTTTAGCAGGCTCATCGGTATAGAGGTACGACACAAAGATATGACCAGCGTACAGACGCAGGCGCAGTACCTGGGGCGGCAGCTACGTGCACGCTTTGGCGAGGCTGTGCTGGGGCCTGACTTCCCGCACCTGGCTCGCCTGCGCGGCTGGTACCGCCAGCAGATGCTGATAAAAATAGCACGCGGTGTAAACGCACAGGCCCTGCGCGGGAAACTTATTGAAGTGCTACATGCCTATGAGGAGCAGGCCAAAGGTGTGCGGCTGGCTGTGGACGTGGACCCGAGATAATGACACATTATTACTAAGCATGGCCGGCATTTATATTCATATTCCGTATTGCAAACAGGCCTGCTCTTATTGCGATTTTTACTTTAGCACGAATACCAAAAGCCAGGGTGCGTTTGTGGAGGCGCTGCTGCGCGAGATAGAAATGCGCAAGGCTTTCTTTGGGGTAGAGCCGAAAGGGATAGAAACGCTGTACTTTGGCGGGGGTACGCCAAGCCTGCTTACACCAGATGAGTTGCGTGCAATACTTCAAGCACTGCATCAGAATTACACCATACACCCAGATGCGGAAGTTACCCTGGAAGCCAACCCAGATGACCTGACAGAAGCCAAACTGCACATGCTGCGTGCAGCGGGCATCAACCGGCTTTCCGTTGGCATACAGTCTTTTTATGAAGCCGACCTGCAGATGATGCACCGTGCACACGATGCACAAATGGCGAGCGGCTGTGTGGGGCTAGCACAGCGGGTGGGCTTTGACAATATCAGCATAGACCTGATGTTTCATCTGCCCGGGCAGACGCTGACACTCTGGCAAGAAAACCTGAACATCGCGTTAGCATTGGGCGTGCCGCATATCTCAGTGTATGGCCTCACGGTAGAGCCTAAGACACTGCTCGCGCATCAGTTGGCTACAGGCAAACTTACTGCCAGCGATGAGGATGCGTTTACAGAGGAGTTTGACCTGCTCATGGAGATGATGGCCAAACATGGGTATGAGCAGTATGAGATCAGTAACTTTAGCAAACCGGGGTGGCGCTCACGGCACAACAGTAGCTACTGGGCTGGGCTGCCCTACCTGGGCCTGGGGCCCAGTGCCCACAGTTATGACGGTGCCCGAACACGCACACACAATAGTGCTAACCTGCACACCTATATCGAAATGCTGCAAGGTGATAAGTTGGCAGCGACAGAAACCGAATTGCTGACAGATGCGCAGCAGTTTAATGAGTTTCTGTTAACACGTTTGCGGTTGATAGAGGGGGTATCACTAGCCGCTCTTAAACAGTTAAATCCGGCATTGTTTGAAACGTGGATAAAAGAGAGTAGCGCAATACTAAAACATTATCAAGATGATGGATTGCTGGCCAGCGCAGCAGATAGGCTACAACTTACCCAGCCTGGCCGCCATCTGGCTGATGCCATTACAGCAGCATTCATCCTGCCTGTATAAGTTTGAAGCACTATGCGCCTAGCCGCTGGTACAGCGCGGCCATATCTGCCACCAGCCTTTGGTAGCCGTATTGCTGTAGGGCAAATGCACGGCCGCGTTCGCCCATTTGTTTTCTCAGATCTGCGTCATTGGCCAACTGCACCATTGCATACGCCATGGCTACTGCATCACCACTGGGTACCAGAATGCCCGTTTCGCCAGCCTGTATGGTGTCGCGCACGCCACCCACATCTGTGCTTATCACGGGAAGGCCCGCGGCTTGCGCTTCTACCAGGCTTACAGGTGTGCCCTCGTTTAGCGAGCTTAACGCTATTACATCCAGCCCTGGTAGTGCAGTTTCTATATTCGTTATCCATGAAGTAAATACTACCTGGGCGTCACCATCTATGCCAGTAGTAAGGCCTAGGCGCTGCGCCTCTGCTTCTACCTGTGTCCGCAGCTCGCCGTCTCCTATTATCACTGCACGCAGCGGCACTTGGCTTTGCGCAGCAGCTATAGAAAACGCCTGCAGAAAAAGCGCGTGGTTCTTTACCGCCACCAGCCGCCCGATAATACCGATACAAATGGCGTCATTTGGAATTTTATAGTGATTTCTGAATTTCTCTCGCAAAGCGGTGTTGTCCTGTGTAAACCGTGCAAGGTCAAAGCCATTGGGCACTACGGCTATTTTGGTTGGTGGGCAGATGTTAAAGGTATCTGCCAATTCTGATTTCTGCCCTGGGCTTATGGCAACGATGGCGGTGCTGAGGCTGGCCAAATAGCGCTCTATGGCAACGAAGAGCCGCGTTTTGAGTGCCCCAAAGTAGGAGTGAAACACATGCCCATGAAAGGTATGTATGATAATGGGCACGCGCTCATGGTGTGCTGCCAGCCGGCCGAGTGCTCCTGCTTTGGCAGCGTGGGTATGCACAATGTCGGGCTTGTGGGTGCAAATGATGTTGCGGATTTCCCAATACCCGCGCCAATCGTGCAGGGGGTGTAGGGCGCGGTGCATGTGCTGCACATAGAGAGGTGAAATGCCGTGGTCATGGGCTATATAGGCACTGTCGCCCTCGGTGTCGTCTTTTAAGCCAGCGACAAGTAGAGTTTCATAGTCGGTCTGTAGGTAGCGGCTCAGGTACACCGCGTTATAGGTGGGGCCACCTATGTTCAGCCGGTTGATGATGCGCAGTATTTTTTTTGCCATGTTTGCTTATACCTGAAAGTAGCGCTGGTACACCTGCTGAAACACCACCAACGCCCACAGCGTCCAGTCCTCTTTGTCGTTTCGGCGGGCCTGAATTGTTTGCCAGAGGTTTTCTATTGCATTGTAATTAAACAAGCCCTGCGCTTCTATATAGTCACGGTTTCTCACAAATTGATTTAGGCGCGGCTGCATATTGGGGTGTAGCAGCAGGCCGCGCACGGGCACCTCAAAGCCCTGCTTGGGCCGGTTGTAGAGTTCGGGGGGCAGTATGCTGCGAAAGGCATCTTGCACGATGCGTTTGCGCATGGTAGCATTTATTTTATATTCAGCAGGTAGCCCCATTACATAGTCCACCACACGGTAGTCCAGGAAAGGGGTGCGCACTTCCAGGCTTTGGGCCATGCTCATGCGGTCCACTTTGGTCAGCATGTCGCTGGGCAGCACCAGGGAAAAGTCAGCCCGCAGCACATCGTTCATGCCGCCCTGCATGCTGGGCAGCCCCAGGTCGTATTGCTGTACGGGGTTTCGTAATAGACTATTTACAGTTTGTTCATCCAGCACACTGGCCCAGCTGGTGTAGCGGGCTTCAGCCGTTTGTGCCAGGCCAGCTGCATATTTCTTAGCCTGGTACAGTTTTCGGCCCGCTGTGCTGTTGCGGTGGCTAGGGATATGCTGCAAGAGCGGGCTCGCGGCTTTGAATAGCCCGTTCAGCAGGCCGCCACTACGCGTGCGCCACTCACCCCAATGCTTGCTGTAGCCCCCGGCCAGTTCATCGGCACCGTCTCCGCTCAGGGCTACGGTTACATGCTTGCGCGTATGCTGACTCAGGATGTACACATTGAGCGCTGAGGGGTCGGCAAAGGGTTCATCCATGTAGTCCAGTACACCTGCCACGCTTGCGAAAAGGTCCTCTTCAGAAAGTGTAAATACCGTGTGTTCAGTACCCAGCAGCCGCGCTACGCTTTGCGCATAGTGGGTTTCGTCGTACAGTTTGTTTGTAAAACCAATGCTGAATGTATGGAGCGGCTTTTTATGGCGTGCCGCCAGGGCCGCCACCGCGCTGCTGTCTATGCCACCAGATAGAAACACCCCCACGGGCACATCGGCTACCAGGCGGCGCTGGACGGCATCCTCCAAAAGCGTAAATAGCTCACGTTGGGCATCGGCATAGGTGGGCACAGGCTGCACTACTCGTTGCGGCAATGTATAGTAAGCCACTGATGAGTGCACTACGCCTCGGCTTATGGTGAGGTGGTGACCAACCGGTACCTGGCGCACGCCCTGCACCATGCTCATGGGTTGGGGCACGTAGTTAAAACGTAGGTAAGCATGCAGCGCCTGGGGGTTCAGCGTGCGAGGTATGCCAAGTGCGTAGAGCGCCTTCATCTCTGAAGCAAAACTGAGATGCGCCGCATCCTGGTACACATACAGCGGCTTTACGCCGTAACGATCTCGCGCCAAGAGCAGTGTATCGGTGTATCTGTCATAGATCGCTAACGCAAAAAACCCATTCAAGCGGCTGATGCAGGCAGCCCCTTCGCGCATGTAGAGCCGCAGCAGCACTTCTGTGTCGCTGGTGGTATTGAAGTTTTCACCGGCGGCGGTTAACTCGGTTTTCAGCTCACGGTAGTTAAAGATCTCACCGTTGAAGATTATACCATACCGATCGTCAGCATCCCACATGGGCTGGAAGGCCGCATCGCTCAGGTCTAGGATGGAGAGGCGCGCATGGCCCAGGTACACCTGACGGCCAGCATCATTTTGCGCATGCCAGAGGCGCTGCCCGTCTGGCCCGCGCAGCTTGAGCGTATCCAGTGCCGCACGGTACGCTGGCACTTTATCCGGCTGCCCAGCCTGTAAGTCTATCCCGCCTACTATCCCGCACATGTAGTTATTATGCTAACTAACTATTAGCGAATTTTTACTTTATACTGCAGTTCAAAGGCTTTGCGGTCCATCTCAATCACCTTGGCCTGCATAGGTAGGTCAGTGAGTGGGCGGTCTCGGCTGTCGCGCTGCACAGCAGCTAGTGCCTCCGCATCCTCCATGCCACTCACCACTTCGCCAAACACCGTATAGGCATTGTCCAGGTGGGGTGTTCCGCCTAAGGTGGTATAAGCGGTGCGTTCTTCTGGGGTGTAGGTGTAGGGTTTCACTTCCTTTGCATAGGCAGCCACGGCCTGGTCGTTCAGGTTTACGGCCAGCTTGCGGGCACTGTCCGGGTTCTGCTTTTGCACTTCCATAAAAGCAGTAACGAGCTGCTTGTTCTCGGGGCGCTCCCAGTAGCCACGCGCCCAGGTCAGGCGTTCGGTTTCGCGCACACGGGTAAGCTGGCTATCCAGCCCTGCGGATGTCCATACTTTGCCCAGCACGATGTAAAACTGGCTACCGCTGCTTTTGCGCAGGGGGTTCTGGTCGTCACCATTCCGGGCTGCGCCGATGGCACCCCGTTTGTGAAAAAATGTTCGGTTGATTTCGGCATCAATCTCATAGCCCGGGCCGCCTTCGCCATCATTCAGTGGGTTGGCGTCTTTGCTGTTGGGGTCGCCACCCTGCGCCACGAAGTTGGGTATCACACGGTGAAAGGTGGTACCCTCCAGCGTGCCCTCGCGCACTAGCTTTAAAAAATTTGCTTTGTGTTTGGGGGTGCCGTCGTACAGGTAAATGGTTATCACACCCTTAGGGGTATTGAGCTGTACCAGTTGTACCGTTTTAGGAGCCTGTGCCCAGAGCACCTGCTGCCCCAGCAGCAGTAGCATCGCGATTCGAATCCACATGCTGCAAAGGTAAGTGATGCACCAATGCAAGACAGGGCTAACTTCCCAGCCCACTTGCCGCTGAGGTAAGTAGCAAATAGCTGCGCAAGCTCCAAGCCGCTGTGCGCACCCAGTTGGTCATTACCAGCGCTGCATGGGCTTCGGGCGTAAAGCCTGCACTGAGCTGCCCGTGTGCGGGTATCTGCAGCAAGAGTGTAGAGAGCCAGACGATGCCCAGCAGCGCCGCGCCAACCCAGGATGCCCAGGCACTCAGGTAGGTGGGCTGCTCGGTAAGCAGTGCCAGCGCCGTAACCAGTTCCAGCAGCATGACGATGCCCACAAGCGGCGTGATGAGGCGCTGGTGCGCCTGCGCATAGGCGCTGAAATTGGCTGCGCCCACTTTGTCAAATAGGGGGTAGTGCACCAGTTGTATCAGCCAGATGAGCCCCGTCATGAAGAGGGTTGCGGCCAGGTTCGTGAGGAATACATATTTCATGGGGGCGGATAAAGATTTTGTCGTGAAGCGTTTCGTTGTAATTTCAAAAGCCATTCCGAGTACAAATAGTTGCAATGCAAAACGAAATAACACCACCGGCCACGGAAACCGACGACCGCCTGCGCCAGTTCTTTGACCGCAGCTTTGAGCTGGAGATGCTGGTAAGCGGTGCCGTGCTCTACCTGCTTTTCAGCTTTTCTTCCAGCGTAAGCGAGCTGCTGACCAGCCTGCCTGAAACACTGCCGCGCACCCCTATTTCTTTCGTCGTCATTGTTGCAGGTGTTTTGTTTCGGGGCGTGCTCATGATTACAGCCTCGCTCTTTGTGCTGCACCTGGTAGTGCGTAGTTTTTGGGTGGGTGTGGTTGGCTTGGCATCGGTGTTCCCTTCGGGCATACGGGCAGACCGGGCACAAGGCGGCCCCATCATGAAGAAGCTCTTGGCCGAAACGCCCGGCACCCTGGCCAGTCTGCAGCAGCGCATTGACCGTTTCTGCCGCCTCATTTTCAGCATTGCGTTTGTTATCATCCTGCAGTTTACTGTTGCAGCGGTGGTCATATTGGGGTCTGCTGCTTTGGCCTACGGCCTCCAAAAATTTCTGTTTCCCAAAACGGAATTTCTATTTCTGGCTTTTGGTATCTACAGCCTCTTCTTTTTGCCCGCCCTGCTGGCTTCGCTGTTAGACTACTGCATTGGTAAATACAAGTTTATGCAGCCGTTGGGCCAGAAGCCCTGGCTCGTGGCACTCATTCGCGCTGCGTTTGTATTGCAGCGCTCGCTGCTGTTACAAAACCTGTTTGCGCTCGTGTATTACACCATTTACACCAATATCACCAAAACCCAACTCTGGGTAGGGGCTGTGTGTATCATGCTATTGCTTGTTTATTTTCAGTGGGAAGGGCTGGGCCTCTTCAAGCAGAACCGTGACCTTTTTAGCCCAACCGCTGATCACCCTACATATTTGGAAGCCGACCATTACGAAAATACCGCAACCAACGCATCGCTCTTTCAGCCCACAATACAATCTGACATCATCACTGAGCCCTATGTGCGCCTCTTTCTGCCGATTGACTTTCGCCGAGCTGATAGTCTGCTGCTACGTTACCCCAGCCTGGCACCCCAACAGGAAATCACCCTGCGCATGTTCAATACCCGTAGGGAAGTAAACGACAGCACCGTGCGGGCTAACCTATTGAACCTGCGACAGCTCTTTGAGGTGCGGCTTAATGACAGCCTCATTGCCGCGCCCGACTACAGCTTCTATACCCACCCGCAAACCGAAGTGGGCGGCCTGCGCCTCTATCTGCCTGCAGTCCAGCTGAAGAAAGGCCGCCATGTGCTACACATCAAAGCCCTGTACCGAACCCCACCCCGCCAATATCATATTCCGTTTTATCGATAGTAATGCTTTTAGCGCCTATAAGTTAACAAAATAGGTCAATGATTACAAAAAATTATTTTGAAAAATCATTTTTTTTTTTGATTCGGAAACATTTAATCTCTTAAAACATGAAGAAATTTTTTGCTTTCCTTTTTGTACTGCTTTTCGCAGCAGTGACTTATTGTATGGCCTGCAACCTTGCTGGTGGGGGGCAGTTATCGTATTCCCCCGGCACATGGGCTTTGTGGGATTGTGGCGGAGGTAGTTATGTGATGATAATAACGCGTCATGATTGTGTTACTATTCAGGAATTTTCAATTTAGTACTACTTTTTTTATAATCCTAAAGCTTTAACAGCATGAAAAAGCACATCCTTCTTACCACTGCACTGTTTGTTACCATGTTAGCTTTTGTGGCATGCAACAAAACACAGAAAGATACTACAAACGAAACGAGCGATGCGGTTCAGCCAGCTACCTCTGCCGAAAAGACAGCCCAGGCACTGGCAAAAGCAGCAGCGATTCTGCGTGAGACGTTCCCTGTTTACCCAGCATACAAGGGTGATAACTATATGAACCGACAGATTATTAAGGACTCTCCAACCTATACTGCCTGGAAACAAGTAACCGAATTAAGGGCCCTGGTTTACAATGTAAATACAGCATTGACTTTGATTGAACAGAAGGCAGATCAAGTCAACTTAAACACGCTGGGCGAGGAAGACAAATCACTAATATCACAATGTGTGAATGCCTGTTTGCTACATGCAATGCTGCGTTCGACCGACGGCAAGAAAGAAGGCGTGGAAAGCAGAAGAATAGAAAAATTGGCAACCGAACTGGTTGCAAAAAAATATGAAGACCCTGCACTGATAGGAAGAGCTCTTGCCTATCTGCGTAGCCAGGGTATCTGGGAAGGTGAGAAAGTGAAAGAGGTGGCGGGCCTTTACAGTAACATCTGTCATAAACTTATTAAGGCTGAAGAGGTATCAGCTGCCCTTGCAAACGAAAACATGACAAAGAACATTTCTCAACAAAACTTAAATACTGGCTTTTGTAAAGTAGAAGACGTTTTAAAAGACCAGGGGCTTGTACGTAAGGTTCAATTAGAGATGACCTTACCTAAACTTGAGCAGATGGCTAAGAATTGATTTAAGGAATTCTTATAATAGTTAAGGATACTTTTTCCGGCCTGCTAGAAATCAAATTCGGCAGGTCGGAAAAATTTTATCAAATCCCGCGAGCGGGTAGTGACGTTAACCTTTGTTAGTACCGTTGGTGAAACCTGCGTAAAGGCATAAAATTTACTTTCGCATGTTTTACAGTGTTAGCTTGTAAACTGCTGCCTTATTGCTGCGCCCGACTACAACTTCTATACCCACCCGCAAACCGAAGTGGGCGGCCTGCGCCTCTACCTGCCTGCAGTCCAGCTGAAGAAAGGCCGCCATGTGCTACACATCAAAGCCCTATACCGAACCCCACCCCGACAATATCATATTCCTTTTTATCGCTAAGCGGCCAATCCTGCGTAACTCTTCTACAATACTAACTATATGGTAAAATACTATTGCTTGGGGTTTTGTTTGAACCTATTACTCTTACAAACAGCACTAGGCCAAACAACACGGTTTAACACCGAACTTAAGGCAAGCGAACTGCTACTTGATTTTGAAGTACTACAGAAGGTATTAAAACAATGCCACCCCGGACTGTATAGGTATCAAGACAGTGCGGCTGTAGCACAACACTTTGAAACGCTGAAAAAAGAACTGAATCATGACCAAACTACTTCTTCAGCTTACTTGGCTATTTCCAGATTCACGGCCAAGTTGAAATGCGGCCATACTTTTTGCAATTACAACAATCAACATGGGGCGATTAAAGACAGCATTTTTAACCTAGGTGACAAGGTGCCTTTTACTTTCTTTCTATTTCAAAATAGGATGTTTATCTTTAAGGACCTTTCAGGTAGTAACGCAATACCCGAAGGAAGTGAGGTTCTATCAATACAAAATATTACTGTTAAGAGAATAATAGACAGTTTGATTACATATGTAAAAGGTGATGGCGCAAACTATGGCAAGCGTTTAATGGATCTGAACCTTACTGGGATAGGCAAATATGAAGCGTTCGATATTTTTTTCCCGCTGTTGGTCCCACCTTTACAGGGTGAATATGTTATTGGTGTAAAAAAGGCAGAAAATTCAGATCAGGAAAACGTTATTGTTAAGAGTATTAGCCGAACAGAAAGATTTCAGCGTATGGAGAAACGCTATGGGAAACAACCAGCTAATTTTGATGATTTGTGGGTTTTCAATATTTTAAACGCAAACATAGCCTACTTAAAGCTTGGCACCTTTGTTACCAATAAACTTACCATTGACTGGAAGAAATTCTTAGCTAAAGCATTTGCCGAAGTTAAAGCGAAAGGAATATCTTATTTAATAATTGACATAAGGGGCAATGAGGGAGGTGACGATGAGGTGAACCTAGTACTTGCTGATTATCTCGCTACCAAATCAATTGTTATTCCGGAACAGAGACAAATGCTAGCGTACGAGAAAATACCCGAAGCTATCAAACCGTATTTGAATACCTGGGATGATGGTTTTTTTGACAGAACAGGCAAGCTCAAACGTCTGCCCAATGGCTACTACACTTGGAAGAAGGACCGTAATGCACTAACAGTAGATAGAAATGAAAAGGCGTTTGGAGGGAAAGTATATCTGCTTGTCAATGAAGCCAACAGCTCTGCCACGTTCTTTCTTGCATATGGGTTGCAGCAAAATAAATTAGCTACACTGATAGGTACTGAAACGGGTGGCAACCTTAAGGGTACCAATGGGGGGCAATTATTTTTTTTAAGATTGCCTAATTCTAAAATTGAGATTGATGTCCCACTTATCGGTTACTATCCCATAGCTGATCAACCCGATAAAGGGGTTACGCCGGATGTCTTAATTTTGCCATCTCTTGATGATATGCTTCAAGGAAAAGACAAGGTTCTGGAAAAGGCGCTTTTGCTTACTGGTTATGATAAATGATGTACACTACAGCCTTGTGAAGGGCCCTACTGACTTTCACAGTCATAAGTATTAAAGCATAACGATGGATGGGTGGAAAACGGTAAGTTTGCATCCAAACCCTACACCTATGAACCTAGCCGATATGTTTGGCAAACTGCAGCAGATGCAGGAAAACATGAAAACCGCGCAGCAGAGCCTGGACGGCATCACGGTGGAAGCCGATGCTGGCGGTGGCATGGTGCGCGTTACGGCCAGCGCCAGCAAGCGCGTGCTGAAAATTGTGATAGACCCCGCCATACTCAATGACCGCGAGATGGTGGAAGACCTAACCACGGCTGCGGTAAACAAAGCACTGGAAAAAGCTGAAGAAGCTGGCCGTGCCGAACTGCAAAAAGCCACTGCGGGCATGCTGCCCAACCTGCCGGGCGTGGACCTAAGCAAGTTTGGCCTGTAGCAGGACGTATACGCTTTGTTGCCTCACATGTCCACTACTCCACCTACCATTGTAGTAACCGGCGGCCTGGGTTACATTGGTAGCCATACTGCGCTTGAACTGCTGCGCAAAACAGGCTACAACGTAATCAGTATAGACAACTTGGCCAACAGCCGCCCCAGTGCTGAAGCCCGTGTGGCTGCACTCGCGGGCAAACCTTACCGCAACTACGCCATAGACCTGTGCGATGCCGCAGCTACCGATGCCGTGTTTAAGGCTAACCCGTGCATTGTGGGGGTCATACATTTTGCTGCACACAAGAGCGTGCCCGAAAGTGTGAACGATCCCTTAAAATATTACGAAAACAATATGGGGGCGCTCACCCAAGTGCTCAGTGCATGCGTGAAGTACGGCGTGCGCAGCTTCATCTTCAGCAGCAGCTGCACAGTGTATGGCGATGCGCCCAGCCTGCCTGTAAGCGAGCACACACCCCTGGCCGAGCCGCATAGCCCCTACGGCCAGACCAAGCGCATGGGCGAGATGATGCTAGCCGGACTGGCCGCCAGCCCTGCTGACATCAACCTGGTATCGCTGCGCTACTTTAACCCCGCAGGTGCGGATAGCAGCGCGCTGCTGGGCGAAGACCCCATCAATGCTTACCCAAACCTGGTGCCCATCATCACTGCGGTAGCTGCAGGGCGCAGGCCCAGCCTTACGGTGTATGGCACCGATTATGCCACACGCGACGGCTCGTGTGTGCGCGACTACATCCACGTGACAGACCTGGCCGATGCCCACCTTCTGGCACTGGATTTCTTGTTTCAGGGCAAGAACACCAACAAGTATGAAATCTTTAACATCGGCACGGGCAGCGGCGTTACGGTGCTGGAAGCCGTGGCTGCCTTTGAGCAGGTGAGTGGCCGCAATTTAAACTACACGCTGGGCCCCCGCCGCGCCGGAGACGTACCCGCTATCTATTCGGACAGCACCCGCGCGCATGAACTACTACGCTGGCAGCCGCAGTTTACCATAGCAGACATGATGCACACCGCCTGGCAGTGGCAGCAAAATATTGAGACCGGTGTGGTTAAGCTGTAGCCGCAGCTTGTATTGCCCTTACTTCCTGGTTTTCACCGTGATCTCTACCTGAACAGGGAAGGCCCCGTCTATAAGCGCAGCGTCTTTTTGAAAGGTCACTTTGCAGATATGGCCTGCCATCACGCTCTGCTCCATCATAAAGCGCTTCTCGCTTTGGTCTTTGCCGTCAAAGTGCATGCCTGCCTGAAACTTCCCATCTACATAATACTCATTCACGGTAGCGGTGTAAGTATGGCTGGTGGCGGTTACCACCACCGTATTCCCGCTAATATGGTTGCTGTAGTCGGTTTTGGCATCGTCGCGCAGCAAGATACAGTGGTTATCTACCTCATACTTGATGATGTGGTGCTCAAAGCTGATGGCACTCATGGCTAGCGGGTGGCTATTTAGGTGGGTCAGGTAGGAAGCTGTAAAAATCATAAAAAAACTGCATGCGTGTACAGGCCGGACAGGCTTAATTGCTATTTAATGTAACTGCCTGCTACTCAGGCCACCTTACCCTGGTGAAATAGCATCTGCAGGGACTCGCGCAGGATGCCCCCCATGGTAGTAGCTCGCAAAAAAGACTTACGGGTATAGTGCGCTGCCAGTTCTTGGGCCAGGCTGGCCACATGGGCTGGCGGGGCCAGTTCTTCGGTCATGATCACGGCCAGCAGGTCGTCTATCTGGTGGCGCTGGGTGTTGATGCGGTAGCGCATTGCGGAGCGCTCCTCATTTTGGTACTGGCTTACAGCTTCGGGCTTCATGCGGCCAAAGCCCAGCGCCAGTATGGGGTTGTTCTCTTTGTGGTATTGCGGGAGGTACACCTTCATGCTGCCTTCATAGCACTGCTGGTCAAAGTCAATGGCGCGTATGCAGTACATGGTGTCTTCAAAGTCAGGGGTAATGTCCACCACATAGTTGTTGCAGTGCATATCGCCCAGCAGCCGCACAAAGCAGCGCTCGTTGAACTTGATGAACTCTTTGGTCAGGCGTATTTCATCCAGGTAGCTAGATGCCAGGTGCCGCTCAATGAATACTTCGCCCGGCACACCGGGTATGTGTTCTTCAATTATCGTTTCTCCACTCACCACATAATTGATGCGGCTGGGGCTTAGCAGGTGCTCCAGCTCCAGGCCCAGCAGGCGGCTGGCATCGGGCATCTTCACGTAGAAGTAGTCAAAGTTTTCATTGAAGCGGTTTACAATTTTTACCCGAAAGGGCTTGGTGTTGCCATACTCGCACAGGTCTATGCGCTCCACATACAGGTGGCGCATTATTTGTTCATCGCCGCTGGCTTTCAGGTTGGCATAGGTGCGGCGCAGGGCCTCGTGTATCTCGGCGGTATCGGTAGGGCCATAGAGCACAGTGCTCCACTGGGTGTCTTTGCCTGTTTTGTCTAGTAGGGCGAGCTTACTGGAGATGCGCAGCAGGTCACTATAGCGGATGGGCAAATCGTTGATGCGCCCATATTGGCGCAGGTAGCCGCCAAACGCAGCACTATAAGGGTAGATAATCTTTTTCTTTTCGATGAGTGCCACGTGCGGTTCGGTTAGTGAGTGCGGCAGCCCGTGAGCAGGCCGGGGCTGCGTCAAAATAAAGTTCTAATTTGATAAGCTATTTTAATATACCATCAAGCAAAATACGATTCCTATGAAACAGACCCTTCGTCTTGCTACGTGGCTCGGGTGCCTCATCGGCATGCTTGTGCTGTGCCACTGGCGGCTTGCAGCGCAGACCCTGAGCCTGCCGCACGAGCGCTTTGTGCTGCCCAACGGGCTGAATGTGATACTACACGAAGACCTCAGCCTGCCTGTAGTAACCGTAAACGTATGGTACCACGTAGGCTCGGGCAGCGAGAAGGCCGGCCGCACGGGCTTTGCACACCTCTTTGAGCACATCATGTTTGAGGGCAGCAAAAACGTACCCGAGGGCGACTTTGACAACTGGCTGGAGAAAGTCGGCGGCAACAACAACGGCAGCACCAATGCTGACCGTACCAATTATTATGAAGAAATCCCAAGCAACGCCCTGCCCTTGGCACTGTTCTTAGAAAGCGACCGCCTCGGCTTTCTGTTGCCCACCCTGACCCAGCAGAAGCTGGACGGCCAGCGCGACGTAGTGAAAAACGAACGCCGCCAAAGCTACGACAACCAGCCCTATGGCCTGGCCTATGAAACATTACTCAAGATGATGTACCCCGCCAGCCACCCCTACAGCTGGAGCACCATCGGCAGCATGGCAGACCTCAGCGCGGCCAGCCTGCAAGATGTGGTGGACTTCTTCAAGACTTACTACGTGCCTGCCAACGCCAGCCTGGTGGTTGCAGGAGATATCAATATGGCCGATGCACGCAAACAGGTGGAACACTGGTTTAGCGATGTGCCCGCCAGTGCACCCGTAATGCGCCCTGCTGCCCAGCGCCCCATCCTTACAGAAGTGAAGTATGAAACGCTGGAAGACAAAGTACAACTGCCCCGCCTCTACATGGCCTGGCACAGCCCAGCAAACTATACCCCCGGCGATGCTGAGCTAGATTTAATTAGCGAAGTACTGGCAGGCGGCCGTTCATCACGCCTGTACCAGAAACTGGTGAATGAACTGCAACTGGCGCAGAGCGTGAACGCAAGCCAGAGCAGCCAGAACCTGAGTAGCAACTTCAGCATTGTGGTTACGGCTGCGCCTGGCGTAGCCTTAAACAAGATAGTAGAAGTAGTAGATGCCGAGCTGGAAAAACTGCGCAATGAGCCGCCCACCGCGCGTGAACTGGTGCGTGCCCAGAACCAGTATGAGAGCGGGCTGCTCTCACGCCTGGAAAATGTAGGCAACAAGGCCGATTTGCTAAACACCTATTACTACTACACCGGCAATGCCGACTACCTGAACGAAGACATCAACCGGTACCGTGCTGTAAGTACCACAGACCTACGCAGCATGGCCGCACGCTACCTTACCTCGGGTGCACGTGTTATGCTGAGCATCGTGCCCAAAGGCAAAACGGATCTGGCCGCAACACCCAAGCCCTAACCTACCCCAATACCACATACAATGAAAAACTTCATATTTTCTCTATTGTTTATCCTGGGTGCAGGGGCTGCGTTAGCACAACCCAAACGCGACACCCCACCCCCAGCCACAGGGCCTGCGCCCGCGCTGCAGCTGCCCGCCATCAGCACCTTCACATTGGGCAATGGCCTGCAGGTGCATCTTATGCAGAAGAAGGAACTACCGCTGTTGCAGTTCACACTGGTCATCCGCAGTGGCAGCACAGCAGAGGCTGTGGGTGAGGAGGGCATCGCCCGCTTTACTGCACAGCTCATGCGCGAAGCTGCTGGCAGCTACAATAGCGTTCAGTTTAGTGATGAGATAGCCTACCTGGGCGTAACCCTGAATGCGGGCGCTGGCCTTGAGCAAACCTCGCTTTCACTGTATGGTCCCTCACGCCAGGCCGAACCCGGTCTTAGACTATTTGCTGATCTGCTGCTGCGCCCTGCTTTTGCTGAGGCTGACTTTACACGCCTGCAGAAACGCACGTTAACACAACTGCTACAGAACCGTGACCAGCCAGGCTACATAGCCGATGTAGCATTTGGCAAACAGATTTTTGGTGTTGCACACCCGTATGGCCGCCCGCAACTCGGCACCGATGCCAGCGTGAAAGCATTCACCGTAGACAAAGTACGCGCATTCTGGCAGAAGCACTTTGTACCCAGCAATGCCTTTCTGGTAGTGGTAGGCAATGCCGACCAGGCTGACCTTCAGCGCTGGCTCACGGAGGCATTCGTTAGTTGGAAAGCTACTGCTGCACCTGCTGCTGTAACCGTGCCTGCTGTTAAAGCACCTAAAGGCCGCACCATCTACCTGGTTGACAGGCCCGGTGCTGCGCAGAGTGAGGTGCGCATAGGCCACCTGGGTGTAGCGCGCAGCACACCCGACTATTACAGCCTGCAGACAGTGAACACGTTGCTCGGCGGGTCATTCACCTCAAGGCTCAATACCAACCTGCGTGAGAAAAACGGCTATAGCTATGGTGCCGGGTCTCGCTTTGGCTTTTACATGAGCCAGGGGCCCTTTGTGGCACGCTCGGCGGTAGAAACCAGCGTAACAGACAAGGCAGTGCGCGAGTTTATGAACGAGCTTACGGGCATCAAAACCTTCACACCGGCTGAGTTGGATAAAGTGAAAAACTACGTGGCACTTGGCTACCCTTCTGATTTTTCGGGTGTAGGGGGCGTAGCAGCCCAGGTGGCAGACAGGCTCATGTATAACCTGCCTGCTGACTATTTTCAAACGTTTATACCCAACATCTTGAAAATAGACGCTGCTACAGCTACTAAAGCCGCCACCAAGTATATAGACCCAAACAACCTATACATTGTAGTGGTGGGCGATGCAGCAAAGATTGAAGCTGGCCTTACCGCGCTAAAACTAGGCAAGGTGGTGAAGGTGGGCATAGACGATGTGCTGGGGCCTAAGCAAAACTAATAATCAACGTGCAACAGCATAAAAAGGGGCGCTAATGGCGCCCCTTTTTTATGTTAAGTATTCCTGAATACAGTTATACCCACTGCTCAGCCGCAGTCTTTTCGCCACCTGCAGTGCCAGTATTCACCGTACCCGCCTTTTCTATTATTAACGCCTGACATTCTTCAGTAGCTACAGTGATATGCTCCTTGTGCTGGGGCACTACAAAAAGCTCACCGGCTTTTAGAAATATGCTGCCATCACGAAATCGTATTTCCATCTTGCCCGCAATCACCAGAAAGGCTTCCTCCGTATCGCTATGGCTGTGCCATACAAACTCACCCTGAAACTTTACCAGCTTCAGCTCCTGCCCGTTTACATGCGCCACCGTGCGTGGCTGCCAGTGCTGCGTTATCAGGCTTAGCTTCTGTGCAAGGTTAATGGCGGTGTAGGGCACTGGTTATTAATTTTTAAGCGCCTCACGCATAAAGCTCTTACTGGCTATATACCAGCGGCCCTCTACCTTCAGTAGATTCATATAATCAGTAAACCGCACGCCATTATAGACAATGTGCAACTTTGCTTGCGCTGCATTCCCCACTATGTCTATGTAGTAGATGTGTGTTTGTATTGCACGCGCAGGCCCTAGTTTTGTGCCAGCTATGTAATCGTTTAGCTTCCACACGATAATCTTTCCTTCCGCATTCACATAGCGTAAATCTGCGAGAGGGTGAAAGGCGCTGCGTAGGTTCGCAGAATCTGAAGCCGCCCAGCCCGCGAGATATCTATTTTGTATTACCTCGCGAACGCCATCTACATCTGCTGTTGGCCCGCTCGCGCTGGTTTCCTGTGCGCTTACGCTGCAAAAGCTCAGTAGAAAAAATATTGCAAGTATTGCCTTCATCTATGATTTGGCTGGGGAGTACAAGCTTAATAATAATGTTTACGCGTTCTTAAAATCCCACTCTTCCAGAAAGCGGGTGCTGTACTTGCCACTGCGAAACTGTTCATTCTTCATCAGCTTCCGCAGAAAGGGGATAGTGGTCTTGATGCCCTCTATCACAAACTCATCCAGCGCACGGCTCATTTTGTCCAGCACCTCTTCACGGCTAAACGCGCTCACTATCAGTTTGCCTATCATGCTGTCATAGTGCGATGGGATGGTGTAGCCAGCATAGGCATGTGTGTCAATGCGCACACCATGGCCACCCGGGCGGTACAGCGTCGTTATCTTGCCCGGGCTGGGGCGGAAGTCGTTGTAGGGGTCTTCGGCATTGATGCGCACTTCCATCGCGTGCCGGTTTTGCGGGAAGTATAGATTGCCACTCACGGGTATGCCAGCCGCTACTTTTATCTGTTCCTTAATCAGGTCAAAGAAGAACACTTCTTCCGTTACCGGATGCTCCACCTGTATGCGGGTGTTCATCTCCATAAAGTAGAAGTTGCCGTGCTTGTCCAGCAGAAACTCTATGGTGCCCGCGCCTTCATAGTTTACAAACTTGGCCCCCTTCACGGCGGCTTCGCCCATCCGCTCACGCAGCTCAGGGGTGAGCGCCGGGCTGGGGCATTCTTCCACCAGCTTCTGGTGGCGGCGCTGTATGCTGCAGTCGCGTTCGCTCAGGTGGCTCACATTGCCATACTGGTCCCCAAATACCTGAATCTCTACGTGGCGCGGCTCCTCTATGTACTTTTCCATGTACATGTCGCCATTGCCAAAAGCAGCCTGGGCCTCATTGCGGGCGCTGTCCCAGCCGCTGTCGAGGTCTTCGTCTTTCCACAGCACGCGCATGCCTTTGCCACCGCCGCCTGCGGTAGCTTTCATAATCACAGGGTAGCCTATCTCGTGGGCCACACGCTTGGCTGCGTTGATGTCGGCCAGCAGCCCCTCACTGCCAGGCACCACAGGCACGCCTGCTTTGCGCATGGTTTCTTTGGCGGTGGCCTTATCGCCCATGGCGGTAATCACTTCTGCCGGAGAGCCAATGAACTTGATACCGTATTCCTGGCATATCTGGCTGAACCGTGCATTCTCGCTAAGAAAACCATAGCCCGGGTGTATGGCATCCACACCCGTTACTTCTGCAGCGCTGATTATGTTAGGCACGTTCAGGTAGCTTTCGCGGCTGGGGGGCGGGCCTATGCATACGGCCTCGTCAGCAAAGCGAACATGCAGGCTCTCTTTATCGGCAGTGCTATACACGGCTACGGTGGCTATGCCCATTTCGCGGCAGGTGCGTAAAATGCGCAGAGCTATTTCGCCGCGGTTAGCAATTAGTACTTTCTTAAACACAATAAATCAGCGGGTGTAGTCAGTAAACACAACTTGGCCCAAAAGTAAGTAAAGTTTGAGCCTGAAACGGGCATCACTGCAGCCCTTGTACGCTAGGCGCTTACGTCGCCACCCTACACTGGCTCTTTGTAGGGCATGATAACATCTACGGCTTCCAGCAGCTCATCTACTGTGATGGGCTTGGTTAGGTAGTTTGCGGCACCCATCTGCTTGGCCATCATCATGTGCAGCTGGTCATCTATCGCCGTCAGAAAAATAAAAGGTATCTCATTGGTCTCGGGGTAGCGCTGCAGTTCATGCAGCAGCTCCAGCCCGTTCATATTGGGCATGCTGATGTCACAGAGTATCAGGTCAGGCCTATGCTCGCGCGCCAGCCCTACTGCCTGCAGGCCATCTTCTGCCTCATACAACTCATATTTGCGGCGGCGGTTCAGGTAGTTTACCAGCACCACGCGGTAGGTTTCCAGGTCCTCTACAATGAGTATGCGTTGGGCCATAGCACTTGAATTTTACAGGGCAGTACCAGTAGGGTAAGGGGGCAAAACTAGCTATGCACGTATAGCAATTATGCCCCCAAATTACAAAAAAGAGTATGGCAGTAACCCGCCGGACCCATTATCCGCACCAATCTATTTATTACAGCAGTGGCTGCCGCTAAGCTGCCTCAAAAAACTCTGGCAGCGAGTGCTCTATTGTTTCTACCAGTTCATCTCCTGAAAAAGGCTTGCTCAGGTAGTTCAGTGCGCCCATCTCTACTGCCTTTACCATGTGCGCGTTGTCATCATACGCGCTCAGAATGATAAATGGGATGTTAGAGGTAGTGGGGCTTTTGCTCAGTTCCTTCATAATCTCAAAGCCGTCCATCGTTGGCAGGCCAATGTCACAAAGTATCAGGTCAGGCTTGATGCGTTGGGCTATCTCCAGGCCCTGTGCACCGTCTGTTGCTTTCATCATTTCTACGCCACTGAATTGCTTCAGCTTGGTGCCAATGATGATCTGATACTCCTCCTGATCTTCAATAAGTAGAACGCGCTTATTCATACGGTAGGCGGTAAGGTAGGTAGTTAGAGGTGATCGTAACAAAAGTACACGGAAAGGCTTACAAAAGCAAAGGTGTAAACACCTAAGTGTAGATTATTTTCGCCACATGAACTAGTCAGCATACAACAGGTAGCGCGCCCGCGTATGCCGATAAGCTTGCAGAGCAGGTAGCCAGCTCAGGTATATACGCTCTGGGCTCTCCCCTTGCTCTATCTGGGTGCGCAAGGCGGGGGTGCCCGCTAAACGCTCGAAGTAGGGGTTAAAGAAGGAAAGGCCGCCGGGTTGGGCCGCGCTATCTACCGGTTGAAGCCGATGCACCCGCAGCAGACTCTGCAGCAGCACCAGCCCGCTGCGGAACAGCCGCGTGCCATCAGCTTCCAGGCCGCGCAGGCGGTAGCCCGGCAGCAGGCTGCCCCCATAAAAAGGCGGGGTAGCCAGGGCATGCGTAACGTTGAAACTGGTGGGCAGTATGCGCATGGGCCCCAGCTCTGTCGGGGTAATGCCGCTGGGCTCCAGCAGCGGTGCGGCGGAGGGGGCTTCTACGCGAATCGCCCCAAAGTCATTTTCAGCCTGTACGCGCCTATGCAGGCCCGGCAGCCCCACCACCTCAAAGGGTGTCGCGGAGCCGCGGCCCACACTCACGCGTGTGCCCTCATACCAGCAGAGAATGGGATAATAGCGGGCAGCGGCTGGTGTGCGCAGGTTAGGTGAAGGGGGCAGCCAGGGGCGTCCCGTTTGTTCCCACAGCAGGCTGTGCCGGTAGCCCGGCGCGGGCACGATTCCCAGCTTGCAGACTGCGCGCCCAGCCAGCCAGCCCTCGCCATTCAGCAGGTGGGCATACTCACCCAGCGTAAGCCCGTGCACGATAGGAATGGGGTGCAGCCCTACAAAGCTGCGCAGGGTGGTATCCAGCACGGGCCCGTCAGCATACCACCCGTTGGGGTTGGGCCTGTCCAGCACCCAGAGGGCTTTGCCCTGCTCGGCGCAGGCCTCCATCACCAGGGCAAGGGTAGTGAGGTAGGTGTAGAAGCGGCAGCCCACATCTTGGATGTCAAAGAGCACCACATCCACATTGCGCAGGTCTTCTGGTTTGGGTTTGAGCCTGCTGCCAAACAAAGAGACGATGGGCAGGCCCGTGCGGGTGTCGGTGCCATCGCGCACGGTGTCTCCAGCGGCGAGTTCGCCCCGGAAGCCGTGTTCCGGCGCAAACACTTTTTGGATTGCAAACCCCAGTGCACGCAGGGAGTCTACCAGGTGCGTGCCCCCAAATACGCGCGAGGTGTGGTTCGCTACTACCGCTATGCGCTGCTGCTTCAGGGCGGCCACATCCAGCAAAAGCTCGCCAGGCTGGCGGCTGCAGGCGTCGGGCACGGTGCCCTTGTGGTTGAGCAGCAGAAACTCGCTGCCCAGCAGCACCCGCGGCATGCGCGGCGCATAGGGCGGCGGCAGGGGCATCTGGGCGGCAGCAGTGCCACCCACTAGCAGCAGCCACACAACACAACAAAAACGTAAAGAAGCCATCGGTGTAAAATAGATAATTTCGCGGCCCTACTCCCGCTTATCTCTAGTGAAAGAAAACAACCTACCCACGCCCGACACGCTGAAGCGTACCCGCAACCTGCTGCTGGACCTGGGCGGCGTGCTGTATGGGGTGGACTATACCCGTACCGTACAAGCTTTGCAAGCACTGGCCGCAAGCAACGGTATGCCGCCCGTGCAGTATAGCCAAGCAATGCAGGAAGCGGTTTTTGATCAGTTCGAGATGGGGAAGATTTCGCCAGAAGCTTTCCGCGCACAGTTGCGCCCCCGCCTGGGTGCCAGCGTAACGGATGCCGAGCTGGACACAGCCTGGAATGCCATGCTACTAGGCCCGCTGCCCGGCCGCGTAGAACTGCTGCAAAGCCTGCGTGCCAGCCTGCCCGTAGCGCTGCTCAGCAACACCAACGCCATACACTGGGCGCAGGTAGGCCACGAGATAGACCCCTTCCGCCCGCACCTGGACCAGGTGCTTGCCTCGTACGCGCTGGGCATGCGCAAGCCCAATGCTGATATTTTCTTACATGCCCTTGCTGCGCTGGGCTGGCATGCGGATGAGACCCTGTTTGTGGATGATAGCATACAGCATGTACACGGCGCCCAAGCAGTGGGGTTGCACGCTTGGCACCTGCAGGATGCTGACGATTTGTTCAGGTTAAGGGATGTACTAGTAGGAGGCCGGTAAACGCTCCCCGGTCATACACTTCATTTACTTCCTTCATTGGCAATGAGCTCTATGGCCAATTGCATCTCGCGGTCTTGTTTTCTAACAATTTCATCTACTGTTGGGATAACTGGGTAATCTGGAATGGTACCCTTCCCTTCGTTTAGGGTAGCATCAACCGCATTAACGTATTTTAGTAGTGGTATGGTTAGCACAAAGTTAAAAGGCGGCACTTTCACTTCCGGCATTATGCCACTATTGTTACCCTGATAGCCGCCACCGGTTTCCTGCCCTATAAAAACCGCTCTTTTGTTGTAAGACAATATTGCCGTGAAGTCCGCGCAAGATGACATGCAAAAACCGTTAATCAGAATGTATGTTTTTCCGCTAAAGTTGTTTTTGGCAGGTGCTTGCGCTTCATAAAAATCAAACTCACCGGCATTCTTTCCTTTTTGCCAAAGCCATAAACTGTCTTTCTTAACAGGCGCTTTGTAAAATAGTTTATAGATTCCTTTTACATCTTTTGCAATTTTCTGAGTCACCTCGATTCTATCCCAGTATCGAAAGGATTTGTTGAAAAAGTAGCTGGCAAAGTAAGCTGCGTATGAGTCTGAGCCACCTGTATTGTCTCTTAAATCAACAACCAGGTGTTGAATGTTTTTTTGCTTTAACTCAACAAACGCTTGGTCAATAAAAGGCTTGAATTCCTGTTTCCCTCTTTTAATGGCCGAGTTTGAAAATGAGTGAATGGTTAAAAATCCCGTATTGTTCTCTATTCTAAACGCTAGTTGCTTGGGTACAACAGGCTCTATCAAAAACCCTTCTTTCGTCGCTAACTCATTGAACCTAGCCGCCTGTATCTGATGCCTGGTTTTAAGAACGCCGCGTTGGATTAATATTTCAAAATTTCCGGCTACTTCAATTTGATTTCTATACCAGACTGGGAAAGAGTAATACAAGGCTCTATACTTCATAGTTAAGTTGTACCCGTCTGAAGGTATTCTTGGTAACAATTTTTTTATAATAACTTCCATACTTTGTCCATTAACACCAACTATTTCATCTCCTGAAACAATTGACTTATCAGATGAGTAATTGTTTAATACGTAAGCCTTGTTCTCAATGAAATATAGCTGAAAAGGGAATAAATTGGGTTGTTGGTTCAAGTAATCTTCAAACTTTGGAGATAGAGTGATTCCTGTGTGTAGACATCCAATTCTAGAAATAATAGGTTTAAATTTTCGGAATACTTCAAGTTCTGTTAGAGAATCGGTCACGGTAGCCTTTACAGAGTCGATGAATTTTGCAAAACTTACTTTAGGTGTGTACCTGTAAAAACCAGGATGCGCTGAAGCGAGTTCTCGTGTTACATCGTCAATCGTATGCAGGATTTTTTCGGGTGAAAACTTATGGAACTCCAGCTTTTCTTTCCTGGTTTGTGCGAATGTGATTTGTATCAGCGCTGTTAGAAACAGCAATAGTTGTAATGATTTATACATGTTGGCAAACATAATTTATTAAGTATTAAATATCTGTTAATCATATTTGGTTAACATTATTTATGGGCATCTCAAATCCCTGAGATGCTGAAGCTGGTTCAGTATCTTCTCAACAAGTGTAACCTCTGTAGGCGAGACTTCGGGCTTCACCGGAATGACAAGACTGGTTTTTGAGATGCCCTTATGAATTATGTGCTGGTTCTTAATTGATATGAGGCGGCCCATACAGCTCATTGCTCGCGCCTGGTTGGCCTAGCACCTGCATGATGCACATAGGACTTTTTTAAGCTAAGGGATGCGCTGTCGTAGTGACCTACCCCTAGCCCTCCTGTGACCTATCCCACACAGCGGAAAATAGGAGAGGGAACTACTCCCCTCCTATTTCAAAGGAGGGTTTGGGGGCGGTTTGTATTGTCCATTTATGCTACATCTATAAAACCATTTTAATGACACTTTGGATTACTAAGCATTTCTTTGCAATTCACTAATTTTATCATACACACTCTTTGCGTTTTCAATGAACTCCAGCATTGGGGGCTGCTTAACTCCTGGCCAGTCCATTCCCTGCATCATTGAAAATCCAGAGTCCATAGAACCAAGTGTGATAGTCCCACGACCCTCCCCAATTTGATTAACCTTTATCCTAGAAAGGTTCTTTATATCTATAGATACTATTTCTTTAGTAAATATCCCTGAACTTATAAGAATTCTATTTTTTGTGATCCCATAAACAGTACCGGATCTTCTTTTTGCATCAATGAAAAACCTACCTATTATGAGATAAATACCAATTAAGACAAAGGGTATGCCCCATAACTTGAAAAAGAATGGGGCATCTGTCGTTAATACATTTATTTCCCAAAAAATGGCAAAGCCTCCCCAGAGAAAGCTAATGGGAATTAGCAATGCATCTGAACTTCTGAAGATAACCCCTTTTTGTGGCTCTCCAGTCCATACAAGTTCCTCATCTGTACTAAGGTATGGGCGTAATTCACTTTCAATGGCATAGTTTACCATAACAGGTATTTATTTCAAAAAAAGGTTGCTTTTAAATCCTCTTCTGTTAATCGTTATAATGCTCAGGAAGAGTAAGCGCACATCAGCGCTTTGCAGGTGCGCGCACTGGCAATGCAGCGGGTGCCTTGGCGGGCAGCTTTGCCAGGTCTTTGCGGTGCAGTTCTGCCGTTTTGGGGCTGTACTTCTTTTTCAGCTCGGCCAGGTTCTTGCGCTCTTCGGGGTATAGGTTTAGCATGCGCGTAACCTGACCTGTTTCCAGCAGGCGCTGCACCAGTACCTGCTTGGTTTCTTCCACGGTGAGCACGTTGCGCTCGGGGTTAAACTTCTTGTTCTTTACGCGCGTAAACGTGATGCCGTCTCCAGCAATGGTGGTTTGTTTTTCAGGGCTTACCAGCACCACCAGTTGCTTGATGCCGGGTATCTTACGCTCGATGAGTTTGGGGCGGGTGCGGCCCTCCTCCCCTTCGGGCAGAAAGAGCGCCTCCTGGTACACACGGTCGCCTTTTACAAAGTCTATCACGGGCACATTGCCATACTTTTCCGTTTTTATCAAATTGCCCTTGCCTATGCTGGCATAGAGATTTTGGTAGTCGCAGTTTTTACGGTGATTTGTAAAGAGATACTTAATTTTTTTGCCGAGCATCTCGCCAGGCGTGGTTACGGTTTTCAGGGCGGGGTCGCAGGCCGCACCTGCGCTGGGCACGAAGAGGCCTGCCGCTGCTGCCAGCAGTGAGGCGCGGTGCCGCACGCTGTGCACGGGCTTGCAGGCGTTCATGGCGCGGGCGCTGATGCGCCGGGTGCGCACCCGTATGGCGTTGCAGTTGGGCCCGCCGCGCAGGCTGCGTGGGGGCTTGCGCCAAGGCTGGGGGCTGGCCGCGCTTACGTCGTAGCCGGCCATGAGCAGCACGCGCTCACTCACTGGCATGAGCGTAGCTACCGGGTAGGTGCTGGCATACCAGTCATTCTTTGCTGTGGGTGCGCTGGCTTCCTCTGCCAACAACTCCTCTATCTGGCGTGCGGCATCTGCCTGCAGTTTTTCAGTGGCAGCCATCAAGCTGTCGGGCTCGGGGGTATGCGTGGCGCAAACCGTTACCGTAAGGCACAGCAGGATGAGCAAAAGTGCCGTAGCACGCATGGGGCAAGGGGGAGCGGTAGGTTACGAATGCTGCTTGTATCAGGCAACTGTGAAACAGCGAAATGACGTTTCCTGCTAGCGAATGTAATGCCTAAATGCGTGGCGCTTATCGTTTTATACCGGGCATGGTTCAATATACCCGTAAGTGCCTACCAGTTACTACTTAGTGGGCTCTATGAATTTGATGCCGATGAGGGTAACATCGTCAATCTGGTCCGTGTCGCCGATCCAGTCTTTCCAGGCCAGGTTGAATATGGCGCGCTGCACGCTCATCTTTTCGTGGTGGTTTTCCGTGATGAGTTGCTTGAGGCGCTTGGTGCTGAACTTTTTCTGGTCTGGTGGCGGGCCGCCGAACTGATCTGTGAAGCCGTCAGAAACCATGTATATGCTGTCGCCTTCGTTCACCTCAAACGTGTGATTTTTAAACACCCGCTCCTCTTCCATCTGCTCACCGCCGATGCTGGCTTTGTCCGGTTTGATTTCCTGCAGCTCGCCTTCGTGCCAGAAGTAGAGCGGGCGAAATGCACCCGCATATTGAAACGAATCATCAAATTTATCTATCGCTACCAGGCACACGTCCATGCCGTCTCGGCTCTTGCTGTCAGATGAGTCTTGCTTAAGAGTGGCACGCACCTGCTTGTGAAGTTCGGTGAGTATCTGTCCCGGGTTTATGTCTTTGTTTTTAGCGGCGGCTTCGTTAATAATCAGATTTAGCAGGTTGAAGCCGATGAGCGACATAAAAGCGCCCGGTACGCCGTGGCCGGTACAGTCTACTACTGCGACATACGCAGTGCGGATGTTGTTCTTAAACCAGTAGAAGTCGCCACTCACGATGTCCTTGGGCCGGTAAAGCACAAACCAGTCTTTGGCCATCCAGTCGATCACGCCTTTTTCAGGTAGTATGGTTTTCTGAATACGCTTGGCGTACTCCATGCTGTCTGTTAGTTCCTTCTTCTGGTGCTCGAGGATTTCAATTTCTTTGTTCTTCTCGGTCAGGTCGTAGGCCAGGCTCCAGTACTGGGCGGGCTTGCCATCATCACCAAGAATGGGCACCACCATGAGGTCGATGGCAAATAGCTCATAGTCTTTGGCACGGTTGCGAATGATTTCTTCCTTGCCCATGGTGAACCACACGCGGCCTTCACTGATGTTGTTCCACATGTCGCGAAAGAGGCCAGCACGTTTCTTGTCTTCGGGGTCTTCGCTTTCCTTATCAAAGCTCTTGAGGATGCTTACGTTCTGGCCTACCAGCTCTTCGCGTGTGTATTTACTTACACGGCAGTAGGCATCATCAACCTCCAGAATAGTACCTGTTTTATCTGTAATGAGCACCATGGGCTCGGGCAGGTGCTTGCTCTGGTACTTGAGGATGGACTCCACCATGCGGCGCACCTCTTCGCCGTGGCCATTGCCGTTGATCAGGGCCGTCAGCTTGTTGTGCAGATGGTCCTTTGGCCGGCTGGCTTCGCGAACAACGCTCAGAATTTCCTGTACGTTGGCCATGGTAAATGGATTAGGGGCAGGTTTGGCTAGGTTAGGCTGTAGTGGGCGCAGTACATACGTATTATATGCAAAAGCAGTTTACCACACTTCAAATAAACAAAAATTTGGTGTGTGTGCGTAAGGTGACGGGCCTTTCCTTCGAAAGATGCCTGGTTTTAAGTGCCTGAAAACAAAGACTTAACATAGTGGTGCATGCAGAAGGTATCATGACACGCTTTCCAAAACATGCTTAGTGCAAGCTATGGCTTTGCCACCGCTCCGTTGTCTTGTCTTGAAATTAGCCTAGAGATTGAAAAGGGGAGAAGCAGCTGTGCAGGGGGTTATGAACAATTTGGCGTCGTTGGGGAGCTCAATACAGGAAAGGCCTGAACCTACAACGGGATATTGCCGTGCTTTTTGCGGGGGGCTTTTACGGCTTTGTTTTCCAGCAGTTCAAAGGCGCGGATTAGCTTCCAGCGGGTGTCTTCCGGTACTATCACTTCGTCAATAAACCCACGGTTCGCGGCGCGGTAGGGGTTGGCAAACTTACGATTGTACTCAGCTTCTTTCTCTTTCAGCTTGGCCTCGGGGTCAGCGGCTTCGCTGATTTCTTTCCGGAAGATGATTTCAGCGGCACCCTTCGCACCCATCACCGCAATCTCGGCACCTGGCCAGGCATAGTTCAGGTCGGCACCGATGTGTTTGCTATTCATTACATCATATGCGCCACCATAGGCCTTGCGCGTAATCACGGTAATGCGCGGCACAGTAGCCTCACTGAAAGCATAGAGCAGCTTGGCGCCGTTCGTAATGATTCCTTTCCACTCTTGGTCAGTACCGGGCAGGAAGCCAGGCACATCTACCAGCACCAGTAGGGGGATGTTAAAACTATCACAGAAGCGCACAAAGCGGGCAGCCTTCACGCTGCTGTTGATGTCCAGGCAGCCGGCTTTGTCAGCGGGCTGGTTTGCCACGATGCCTATCACGCGGCCATCCAGCCGCGCCAGGCCCACCACCATGTTCTGTGCGAACTGTTCCTGTATTTCTAAGAAAGAATCAGCATCTACCACGCCCAGAATTACCTCCTTCATGTCATAGCTTTGGTTGGCACTGATGGGCACCAGGCCGTTTAGGGTGGGCACGGTTTCAGTGCGGCTCTGGCGGCTGGCATAGCGCGGGGGCAGCTCTTCGCAGTTCCGCGGCAGATAGCTCAGCAATAACTTAATGCGCTGAATGCAGGCCACATCGTCATGGTCTATAAAATGGGTGATGCCGCTTTTGCTGGCGTGGGTAAAGGCGCCCCCCAGTTCCTCACTGCTCACTTCTTCGTGCGTAACGGTCTTTACTACGTTAGGGCCAGTAACGAACATGTAGCTGGTTTGCTCTACCATAAGGATGAAGTCCGTCATGGCGGGGCTGTACACAGCTCCGCCGGCACAGGGGCCCATGATGGCCGAGAGCTGCGGGATGACACCGCTGGCCTGCACGTTGCGGTAAAATATATCTGCGTAGCCACCCAGGCTTACCACCCCTTCCTGTATGCGGGCACCGCCGCTATCGTTCAGGCCGATGAGGGGTGCGCCGGTTTTCATGGCCAGGTCCATTATCTTGCAGATTTTCTCAGCATAGGTTTCTGAGAGCGAGCCGCCGAACACGGTGAAGTCCTGGCTGAAAACGTACACCAGGCGGCCGTGCACTTTGCCGTAGCCTGTGATCACGCCATCGCCCAAGATGCGCTGGGCATCCAGGCCGAACTCCGTGCTGCGGTGCGTGACGAATGCCCCAATTTCTTCAAACGTGCCTTCGTCTATGAGCAGCTCAATGCGCTCACGTGCGGTGAGTTTTTTCTTCGCATGCTGGTCTGCTATCCGTTTTTCGCCGCCGCCAAGCTGGCTTTCGTTGCGTTTGCGCAGCAGTTTTTCAGTGGGGGACTCGAGCTTCTTTTCCATAGTTTGATTACGACAACTGGGCCATGGCTTCTTCCGTGAACTCCAGGTTGTGAAACACCTTCTGTACGTCGTCGTCGTTTTCCAGGTTGTCTATCAGCTTGAGTACTGCGGCCAGCGCATCGCCTTCCAATGACACCGTGGTGGCGGGGATTCGGTTCAGCTCGCTGCTTTCTACGTCCAGCTTGAGCTTGTCCAGTGCGCTGCTTACCGCGCCAAACTGCTCAAAGGGGCAGGAAATGCTATACCACTCGCCGTCATTCTCAATGTCATCTGCTCCGGCATCCAGCATGGCAAGGGTGAGGGCTTCATCCTCTATGGCTTTTACGGGCACAGTAAATTCGCCTTTGCGCGCAAACATGTAGCCCACACTGCCGCTGGTACCCAGCGCCCCTCCGCTGCGGCCAAAGAGTGTTCGCAGGTTGGCCACGGTGCGGTTGCCATTGTCGGTCAGGGTTTCTACCATAATCGCTACACCGTTCGGGCCGTAACCTTCATACACAACTTCCTGGTAGTTGGTAGCATCGCTGCCGCTGCCTTTGTTCACGGCGCGGTCTATCACGTCTTTGGGCATGTTGGCCTTGCGTGCTGTAACTACAGCCAGGCGCAAGCGCGGGTTGCTGTCCATCTGGGGCCCGCCCTCTTTGGCCGCAACCGTAATCTCGCGAATGAGCTTGGTAAATATTGCACTGCGCTTGCTGTCGGTAATGGCCTTTTTGCGCTTGATAGACGACCACTTGCTATGACCTGACATGAATGAAAATTCTTTAAGAGGAAATGGAAAGGTATAACACTAAAAAAACGGCAATACCGCCTTGAAATTAGCACATTTTGCCATGTGGCTGCCCCTCTGGCACTAGCTACGGTAGCCGAAGTTTTTCAGGTAGAGGGGTTTGTCTTTCCAGTCTTCGGCCAGGCGCACATAGAGCTTGAGAAAGGCTTTCCGCTGGAGAAATTTCTCAATGTCAATGCGGGCATCGGTGCCTATTTTTTTGAGCATACTGCCACCCGTGCCAATGAGGATGCCTTTCTGTGAGGCCCGTTCTACATGTATCTCTGCCTCAATGTGTGCGATGGCCATACCTGCCTCAGTAGTCTTCTCTTCAAACTGCAGGATGGTAACCTCGGTGCTGTAGGGTATCTCTTGCTGGTAGCGCAGAAAGATTTTCTCGCGGATAATCTCTGACACAATGAAGCGCTCGCTGCGGTCGGTTATCTGGTCTTTGTCGTAAAAGGCGGGGCTTTCAGGCAGGGCATCCAGCAGCGCAGCTTTCAGGGCATCCAGGTTGAAGCTGAGCAGTGCTGAGACGGGTATTACCGTGTGCATGTTGGGCAAGCTGAGGCGAAGCGCAGCTATGTGCGCTTCAATCGTGGCTTGGTCAGACAGATCGGCTTTGTTCAGCACCACAATGAGGGGTTGGCGTGTGTGCTGCAGTTTGTGCAGCAGGTCTGGGTCTATACTGGCAGCGGCTTCGCCTGCCTTGGGCAGTTCGTCGAGCGCGAGCATAAGCAGCACCACATCGGCTTCCTTCAGCGCCTGGTTCACGGTGTCCATCATGGCACGGTGCAGGCCATAGCGTGGCGTGATGATGCCTGGTGTATCCACAAACACCATCTGATAGCTTTCGTCAGAGAGGATGCCCAGAATGCGGTGGCGGGTGGTTTGCACCTTGGGGGTAACGATGCTGATTTTCTGGCCCAGCAGGGTATTGAGCAGGGTGCTTTTGCCGGCATTGGGGTTACCGATGATGCTGATAAAGCCGGCTTTGTGCATAGGATGTGTGTAAGGGTGCGCGTAAAGCCAGGATAAAAGCCAACGGCTGCGTATAAGGTAACACAAAAATAGCTAATTTTGCACCCTCAACATCGCGGAGTGGAGCAGTGGTAGCTCGTCGGGCTCATAACCCGAAGGTCACAGGTTCGAGTCCTGTCTCCGCAACACTCCAAACAAAAACCGCCTTAGCACTAGATGCAAGGCGGTTTTTGCGTGTTTTAGCCCCACTTCTGCGTCAGTTCCTGCGTCAGTTTGGCCGCGCAAGTTGTGCACGGGGCATAACTGCCAGACGCTTTCTACTACTCACCAGCTTTGCACGTCCTATGCCCGCTAAAATGCTGCCGCCCCTACAACTGCCCTACAAACACCTGGCCCTGGTAGATACCGGGCCGCGCTGGTACATCAAGTACTACTACCGCAATCCCAGTGGCCGCTTTGTGCGGTTCCGTGAATATGGCGAGCTGGCCACGATTGCAGATCTAGGTATGCGCAGGGCAGCAGCGCTGGCCCTGTTACAAAGCATGCGCGATGCGCTGGCCAGCGGAGTGCTCAATCCTTTCGCCCGCGCAGCCTTGACCGACCCACTGGCTAAACTTGCCCTCATGCCTGCCCTTTGGGCACTACACGAAGCGCACGCCCCACGCGTAAAACCCCGCACGTGCGCGGCGTACAAAGACTACCTGAAGCGTTTACAGCGCTTTTTGGAAAGCGAAAAACTGCTCGAGGTAAGCCCCGCGCAGTTCACGCCGCAGCTCGCGCGGCGCTTTACTGCCTGGCTTACCGCTACGGGCCTATCCAACACCACGCACAACAATACCGTGGTAGGCCTGCGCATTGCATGGAACTGGTTATTGGCACGTGAGCTCGTGGCACACCGGCCCTTTGCCAGCATCAAGCTGCTGGGTACTACTGAAGGGCGGCATGTGCCGCTGGAAAGCACCGCGCAAGCCGCCTGCTGGGCCTACGTTAGCCTGCACGACCGGAGCCTGAAGCTGGCCATGCTGCTGATATACCAGTGTTTCCTGCGCGAGAGCGAGATATGCGCCCTCACCCTGGGCCAAGTGGATCTCTTTTCGCGCACACTTACCCTGGCAGGCACAGGCAGCAAAAACCGCAAAACGCAGGCAGTAGCCCTTACCCCTCAAGTATGCGAAGAGCTGGGCTATCACCTGGCCAGCCCCAGTCCTTTACCGGCCACCTACTACCTGTTTGGCCGCCACCAGCTCACGCGGGCCGCAACCGGCGGAACACGCAAAACGGGTAGCACAAGTAAAGCAGGGCCCATTCGCCCGGGGCCCCATCCCATCCATCCCCACCGGCTCTATGAGCGCCACAAACGCATGCTGGAAAAGCTGGACCTTGCAGGCCAAACCACACTATATGCCTGGAAGCATACCGGCGCAGCTGCAGCTAGTGAGGTAATGACTCCCTACGAATTGCAGCGCCAGCTCAGGCACAGCCATGCAGGCATTACACAACGCTATTTGGCTTGGCTGGGCAAGGATGCGCCCAGCGCGTTTATGGACTGGGTTCCCTCAGCGCCGACGAAAGGCCAGCACCACAGCCCCACAAATGCCCGTAAAAAGGCCGATGGTTAGGAAGGCCGCCCAGTGCCACCCGAAAGGCGAATCGCGTACGTAGCGCGTTTCTTGGGGCACAGGAACGCGTATTTCAATGGGTTTGCAGCCACCTTCTACCTGGATGCTGTCGCGCTGGTGGACAAACACCGGATAGGACTTGCCTGCCTGGTATACCGTGTCCACCCGTAACCTGCCAGCAATGGGCAAATAGCGCCAGCGAACATAGAAATTGCCTTTGTCTAGGCTATCCCAGCGGGCAGGTTCCAGGCGCTTAACCGCAGCAGTGTGCACCGCTTGCGTTACAATGACACTATCGCGGTAAGTCGTTACTACCCTGCCTATTTTGGGGCAGCAGCTTGTTGCAAGTAATGACAATGCCAGCAGGGTAAACAAACGGGCCATGGCTTAGGGCTTCTTAAACCAGGCTGAAATTCTGTCGCCCCAGGTGAGCAACTCCTCGGGGTCTTTTACCCATATCAGCAGTACACCCGCTACAACCAGTAGCGTAGCTTCATACCACACAACCACCTGGTAGTACAGGTGGTGAAGGCCTAGCGCGGTTAGCGCTACACCCGTCAATGTAGTAACCCAACTTCCCAGTACTTTTTTAGGCGCGTCCTGCATAAGTTTTTGCTTTGATTTTATCAATATCCCTGTCGTGCTCGTCTAAACGCTTCTCGTGTGAATCGAGTATACTAACAAAGCTTTTTTGCCGCTCGTCCATCCGCGCATACCCGTCGCTTGTTTTATTTACAAATGCATGAAAATCCACTACCAGTTTCTTGAAATCCATATGCGTAGCCTTTAGAAAAAAAGCTACGATGCTTAGCAGTAACGTAACAACTACCATAAACACAGGCAGAATGATATTCATAAAATCTTGGTAGTTCATAAAACTTTTTGCAATTGTATTAGTTTACTGCTTGAATTTCATTGACAGTTACAATACCAGATAGTATTCTGGCATTAGTGTTACCTAAACCTGAAAGAGATGTAAGGTTTATGCCTTCTAATACTTTGTCAACATTGAATGTAACAATAAAATCAAAGTTTAATAGCATGTATAATGTTACATTAACGCCATTTGCGATACGCACATCACGCTGCGCTGTAAATAAATCACCTGCTCCAAAAGCGGTTGGTACAGGATAATAACTCACACCAGAAAACTTATTATCAGGATTTAAAAACACCCCAGTAGAACTGTTAATTATATACGTGTTATCTACTACACGCAATTGCGTAATCTCAGATGCGGGTGTAGTATCAGCACCATCAAATCGCATGGTCATGCCTACCCCAAATTGAGAAGCTCCCAGTATAGTAAACTGTATTGCAGTACTTATCCTATACGTGGAATTTGCTTTAAGTGTAATGTCGGCACCTCCGCGGTCAAGAAAGGGTACAAATGTTCCAAACCCCGAAAGAGGGGCAACTATTGTAGAATCTAAAATTAAACTAGGAGTAAGCGGAGAACCCACGCCCACCGTTACCCCATTTTGTCTTAACCGAAACTGGTTTAGCGTGGTATTGTACCACAAGTCCCCGTTTACTGGGTTGGCGGGGTCAGCAGCCAAAACAGGCAATCCAAAAGCACCAGGTCCCGCTATACGAAAGTCACCCCCTAGCGGGTTGCTGGCTGTAACATCCGTCCCAGTGGCCAGCAGGCGCAGCAAGCCAACCAGGTACTTGGCCGTAACTGTATCCCAGGCAGGCACATCGCCCAGGGCAAGGCCTGGGCGTACGATACTAGGCGCTTGTGTTAACCAGCCCATCAGATGCGCTTAGTTTGAATTACACTCCACTGGCCCGCTTGACCATTGATTGTTTCAATTGAAAGCACAGTAACTACACGCTGGTTGGAATTGGTCATGCTAAAGCCGAAGGTTTCGCCCGGGTCAATGGGGTATTTGCCGTTTACCCGTATCTGCTGCAGGCCGCTATTTTTTACCAGGAAGCTGTACGCAGCTATGCTCGTGTCCTTGCGCGCAGCACGTACTTCCTCAATGTCGAGGATAAAATCCACCTGTTCCATTCCAAGGGGGCAACCCATTTCAAGCTTGTCCTTGCTCATGCTGTTTGTGTATTACGTCTGCGCAAATACCCCACTGCAACTACTGCCAAAAAAAAAAGCCCAAGTCCTACTCCCCCAATCGCGGCCACCTTCAGGTAGGGCGCATTTAGCAGGGTGAAGTCTTTCAGCCGGTTGAGCCACCCTGTTAGATTGTCTGCCCTTATTTTCGGATCTATCCGCACTTCTAAAAAGTGTTTGCGGGCCTCGGCGTAGAGCTTTTGCAGCTTTAACTGGTCTACACTTTGAATGGCAGCAAAAGTCTTGGGCCCGAACGACCCATCTACTGCTAGCGATTTGCCAAAGTGTTTGTTGAGCACTTCCTGTAGTACCCAAGTGCTCCACTTTGCACCACTACCCCAGGTGAAGTCCACATATTCATTGGCAAAGGCTTGACTCTTGTATTCATCTGCGCGCACCAAATCCCAGTACCCGCGCTTGAATATCAGGCCCCACACGCGAGAACCCTCAGCCTGCATAGATATTGCCTGCTGCCACAGGGCTTGGGGTGGCTGCTTGTTTGCCACATTCTGGAAGGCCGTGCCCACACTCATGGCAAAAAAAAGTGCTGGGCTGACGGTATAACCCAGCGTTGGTGCAAGCTGTTTAAAGACCGCCCACTGCACTCCCGCACTGGTATGTATGATATTGCCGGCCGCATCTTTGGGAGCGTCCTGGTTGGCTGGCTGGTTCGAAGCGTCGTCTGTTTTGCTGCTAGACAAACCCGCTTCCCATTTTTTTAAGTAGGGTATCATTACCCTGTAGTCAGGCTTGCTCATGCTGCAACCCCTTTCTTGCTAAGCTGCTTTTCAAGCACAGGATAAAACTTATAAGCAGCAAAGGCAGCTACTGCAAGTCCACCCGCCCAGAGCACTTCTTTGGCAATGCCCTCAAAAAAGCCCGGGCCACCGCCCGCCTGTTTGGCTACGCTTGCCATAAGCTCGTTTACCTTGCCGCGTTTTTCAGGGGGCAATGCTGCCTTGATTTCTTCAGCCAGCGATAGCGTTTCAATCAGGTCTTCCCCACTTTTTTTGCTGGCATTGGCCAGAATGGCCCAGGTAATCAGCCCACCCACCAGCACAATGCCACCCAGGGCAACAGGTACAATCAGCGGAATTGCGCTAAAACCCAGCGCCTTCAGCGCCGCATCGCCCCACTCACCCAGCTTGGCCGTAACGGCAGTAAGGCTTTCATGCACCCCTTGCGTTTTGGCTTTAATAAACTGCGCATTCTTCAGCTCTGCCTGCCGCTCATTGTACTGCTGGGCCAGCCTATCCATACGCGCGCGAAAAGCATTCTGCTGCTCAGGCGTGAGCTGGGGTAAGAGCGCTTCGCCAATCTTCAGCGCCGCATACGTGTTTTGGGTGTCGGTAATGATTTTGCGTACCAGTATTTCAGCCTGCACCGCCTCGTTTTTTAGCTCCTGCTCCGTGCCGTACACCGCAGCTTGGGTTACGGGTATCCAGTTGCCATCTGTGAGCACAATGAACTGACTAGCGCCCGCTACGGGATCTGTAAAGCCCTTGAACTTGCCTACCAAGCTGCCTGCTACCAAGTTCGTTCGTGCGGCATTGTCTACGATTTTGCCTGGCCAGCGCTGCGCACCTGCTGTAAGGCGGGCATACACATCCCTACCCACAGCAAGCAGTGCTTTGGCCCTGGCATAATCTATCAGTTCAATGGCAACAGCAGCGGGTATGATTTGCATAGCACTATGTTAAAAAGGCTTTGACCATTTTTTCCAGCGAAACCAGTTTCTCCGGTGCTGCATTTGCAAGCACTTCGGTTAGTTCCAGTATCTTATCAAACCCATGCACCTGTAACGCTTTGTTGATGGCAGCGGTGAGCCGCGAACGGTCAGGCACCTCAGTTGCTGAAGGTGTACTGTCATTTTCCATAACTACTGTTTCTTGCGTTTTGGGTGAACCAATTGCTGGCTGCGCTGGCCCACCTAGTAGCCTACCTATGCCAAGCTTATCTATGATACTGGGAATAAAGGGAACCAGTTGTTCAGCAATCTTCGCCTGCCACTGGTTCGTGTTTTTTACATGCTCAGTCAGCAGGCTTATACTCTTTTTGAGGTCGTTGATTTCTTCCTCGCGCTCCGCTTCGATTTCTTCTTGCTCAGTATCGTAAAATTCTTCGCGCATGCTTGCAATCTCCTCGCGCAGTTCCTTCAACTCGCTTTTGTCTATTACAGGCATGGCAGGCGCGCCGATTGCGTAAGGGTTTGCGGCATTAGCAGTTTTCTTTAGCTGCACATTACGCCGCACTGCATCAGATGTATTCTTAGCGCTTGTGCGAAGCTCTACCGTAAAATTACCTTCCTCAAATGCAGAAAGCCTGCGCTCCAGATTGGCTATCAAGCTTTCGGCATCTTCGGATTCAATACGAAATAAGGGTGTTTCTTTTACGCCATAGGGATACACGATAGCCATCTTGTAGCTTTCTTCAGCCAGGATATCGATAAGTGCCTGTAGCGATAAAAACATAATACTCTTTTATTTAGTATTTATTGATATACTACTACCCCTTAATTTTTTTGTCTGATTCCTTTTCCTCATAGTACACGAGCAAACCTAGCGCAGCAAAGGGGGCTACTGCTGGAAAGGCTGTTGCGGAAAAGCACCGAACATAACTGCGTGTCCAGTCTATAAGGATAGGCCCATCAGAAAACTTGAGCGCTCTGCCAAAACCCACTTCCTGCGCTAGCAAATTTGCCAACGGCATATCAGAAACAATGGTAGAAGAGCCCAGACGAAGCGTAAGGTAACTGCTACGAATTTGCTCCAAAAGTGGCGCTATCGTATTACCCCCACTGGTGGGCGTTCCCTTCATTGCATACCGGCTTAAAGCCAAATCAAGCGTTCCCGCATGCAACGCAATAGCGTGTACACGGCGTTCATCAAAGAACTCATCACGCTCAAAGGTATTCTCTGCGCCGCCAATGGCACGTAGCACCAAGGGGTAGAGTTCCACCTTGGCAGGTACTGAATATACATCTACTATTTCCACAAGCGTAAAAAATTAAAGGCAGGATGTGAAGCACACCCTGCCAGGGTGAAGCAGTAAGTTTTGTTAGGCTGCGATTACTTTTTCCATGATGATACCACGGAGCTGCAGCACTATGTAGTGAATAGCAGGCGCAACACCGGCCCACTGGGGAGCAGGAGGCGTAGGCAGCTCTATCTTCCACTCGTTACGGGCGTTACCAAACATCAGTGTTTCTACGGGCATCGTGCAATACCCGTCTAAGCCCAGACGTGCAGGTTTTAGCACCTGTGCGTCTGCGATGGCCGCAGGGAAGGTTGCGTTAAAGGTGGAGTGAACCAAGCCAGGCTGCATTTCAGGAACGCGCTGGTTGTCATTGGTTGGGTAATCAGCAATGACCGTCTCGCGGTCGCGCTGAAAGGATAGGCGCGCTTGAAATGCGGCTTCCAGGTGCTCGGGGTTAAAACCGGCTACCGCAGGAAACTGAATACGGTTTACAAACGTCTGCACGTCAGCAGTCTGTATGGGCCGCGCTGCATCGGCACGCAGAATGCCGACACGCATACCTACAGCATGAAACAGGTCTTCCTTGCTCAAATACTTTTCACGGTCGACACTTACCAACGCAGCGATGTCTTTGAAGGACATGATGTACGTGTTGGTATTGTTGTTCAGCACCGCAATCTGGGTAAGCTCAGTAGGATAAATCGCTACTGGCTCTTGTAACTCTTTTGAGCTGTAGGGGTGTCTCCAGCTTCCGTCTTTCTGCTTTTGGTTCAGCGCGTCAAAAATTATTTTTTTTGCGCTAACAGATTGGGCCAGCACAGGGTGCGTGGCCGGAATGAACTTATCCATGGGTTAGGGTTTAGAAAAGGTGAATAAAAGTTGAATGATTTTTTTGAGTAGTGTTCGCTTATGCTTACTGTTTGGGTTCTCCAATTCCCTCATACGCAGCTTGCGTGGTACCCAGGCCTTCGCGCTTGCCTTCAGCAAGACCGTCACGGTAGGTAGTTCCAGCCAGCGCATCTAACTGCTCACTGAGCGCACCAAAGTCTGGCATGGGAGCGCCTACTGCCGGCTTTGCACCTGTTGCTTTTTCCAACATGGGCACAACGATTTCCTCAGCTTTCACAACTACCGTGTAGGCTATCATGCCTTGTCCTGCGGCCTGTACAATTTTGTTGTCGGTGAGGAACTGAGCAGCCACCCCTAAACCGGCAGGGATTAGGTCAGCAAATGTTTTCAGTGCATCTACTTTCTTCAAGTAGTTCACCACCACGGGCGCTAGCCCAGCGCCTACGATAAGGGCTACCGTTATCATAACGGTCTCCTCCAGTTTTGGCGCACCAATGCCACGGCGGCTACGTTTGATGCGCCGACGTTTGGGGCCAGCAATGGCATACTTGACCCGCCGAACCTTTGTACCCGGACGGGCCAATACACGCATGACGGAACGGCTAGTATTGCCTTTCCTACGAGTACGTTTTTTGGCGGTTTTCTTTGCCATACAAAATGATTGAGTTTAGGTTGATGTTAAAAATCTGTTACTGCTTTACCTTTTATGTTCTGGGGAAACCAGGTACCCCCTTTATGAATGCATAACTTATTATGCTTGCACCCAGAAGTGGAAACACATACGGCTTCCAGGCTTCAGGTATGAAGCCTGCAGTCATGGGTTTTACTCCATCTGCACCTTGGCTAAAACTTTCTGCCAGCACTTGTTGTGCGGCATTTTCCTGCGCCTGTGCTGTCTTTATTGCCACATCTTTCCACTTGAGCGCAGCATCAAACCAGCGCGGCCCATTGGGCGTTACCAGCATCCAGGCCACATGCGCCAGCTTAGCCTCTTCTTCGGTTACATATCCTTTGGTAAGCTGTTCCTTTGCCCAAGCATTGCTCTCATACCACCCTCGCAACTCTACCGCAGCAGTATCGCTGCCCTTGTCCATGTAGCTCACTAGCAAAATGTATGGATCAATACCGCCCGTCCATTCGCGGAATAGCTTATCAGATGCCTGCCACACAGCCATGCTTTTCATTCCGTTTCGCTCACCCCATTCCCAGGTAGCCTGCATGGCTTCCTGCACGCCGCTACCCTTTGCCGAAACCAATTGCCGCCAGGTATTGCGCAAATCGCCTTGCCACCCTGTTAAGCCATTGGGGTGTTCTTTACTGGGGCGCAACAGAAATGCATCATGCTGAAACATCGCTGCCAATACACCGGCAAACAGTGATTTCTCTACTGCATGTTGCTGGTCTTTCTTTAAGACCTTTTCACTTTTACCGCCAAATAGTGAGCTAACCCACTCGCTAGCCTGTTGGGCTAATTCGGTTAATTTGCCAGGCAGACTACTGACGAGATTGGTTACTTGGTTGGTTATCTGACCCGTCAAATCCGTCGCGATTTTACCAGCCTGATTTTTTAGGTCTCCAGAAGCAGTTTTAAGCGCTGTCGAAACTGGCCCTGCCGCCTTAGCAAGCAGAGCTGGCACACCCACAGCCTCACCTTTGCCCGCGACAATCGCCAGCACTTTTTTTAATGCCGCAGCTCCCGCTTTTGTATCATTATTTTGCAAAGCGCGGCGCGTATCTTCTAGCATCTGCAAAAGCAAGGGCACACTGGTAGCCTTTTCCAGTATTGCCGCATTGTCCTGCACCAACCGGCGCAAACGCGCTACCGCTTCAAGTCGCTGGCTGAGCGAAAGGTCTTTCAGCTGTATTATGCCAGCAGGTATACTTTTGGCAGGTTCGCCAATAGATTGCAACCAAATCATGTGGTCTAGATTTTTAGTGAAACTATCTTCATAATTGAAGCGTGGCAGTGTGCTGTCTATTATGTATTTCTGGCCATTGGCAACAGCAACCACATATACGTGTGAATAGTCTCCCTCATCGAAGGAAACAAACCGAAAAGCGAACGGAATTTTCAGGCTGTAGAGTAGTGATGCGGCAAACAGACTGAAACTTTTGCAATCGCCCGACTTGCTATTCCATAGGGCAAGTGGCTCTTGCGGATGCTGATACCCCAACGGGTCTTTCTTATAGCGGATGTTACCCCTGATAAATGACCAGATTTCCTTGCAGGTAGTTTCCGTACTATCTGAACGGAAGTTTTTTGCCAGTTCTTTCAGGTCGGTTTTTGTGAGGTTGAAAAGCCGTAGCATTTCCTTAATAATACCCTCAGTATCCGCCCATTGACCAGGATGCACACGACCCCTTGCTTTGGGTATTACACTGTTTACCTCAGCGGGGGACATATTTACAATGGCAGGCTTCATCTTAACAACCTTCCATCCTTTCGTAGTCGCTTGCATTATAGGGCTGATCGTATACCGGCTCAGCTCTTTTTACTTCTGCAAAGTCTTTAGTCGCAGGCTTGGGTAATTCTCTAATCACAGGAGCCAAGTCTATACTCACTGGCATAGGCTTACCGTCCACCACTATCTTTGTTTCTAACTGGATTGCTTTATAGCTGCTATCCAGTTCCTTGATACGCTCAGGGAAAAATTCTACTTCAACGCCTAGCGCTGTCTTATCCAAATTTGCAGTTACGGGCTGCACTGTTTCAGGTTTTACCACGCCTACTACCGTGCGCTTATCCTCACTTGCTGCTACCACTTGCCCCCCTGGCACCGAAACCGCAACGGGTTCACCTTGCTTTTTTTCGACTACCAATTCGACCACGGCAGAGGGTGCCTTCCCCGTCTCTATATCCGGCTGTACCGCTGTAATTTTCGTGGCCTCTACCTTCTGAATAGGGCCGCGCCGTTGTGCATACACGTATGCGCTAACAACGCCAATCCCTAGGAGTACAATCCAGTTTCGGTTCACAACTGCGAAAAAGCAAAACGGCAACCACACCTCTATGTGCAGTTGCCGTTTTTGCCGTTTTGGCCTAGTTGTAAGTGTCTATTACAATTTATACAAGTAGTTGCAGCGCTTTTGCAAGCGGCAAGCCCGTCAACTCACAATACTCGCTAAGTAAAACAATACCGCCTTTTTCGCGCTTCAATTTTGTGCGCAATGCCTGCATGCGCCACCTTGCAGTACGTGCTGATACCCCAAGTATGCGCTCTAAATCGGAGGAGTGTAATACTCTTTCCATCAGAACGGCAAATCATCAGCCTCAACATTTTCGGGTACTGCTACAGCGGGTGGCATTGGCTGCGCAGCCTGTTGCGCAATCTGGGCAGCAGCCGGTTGTTCATCAGTAGCCGTTTCGCGCTTACTGAGTAGCTCAAATTTATCCACTCGCACATCCTGCGAAACCGCAGTTTTACCCTGCTTGTCTTGGTAGGTACTCACAGAGGGAATACCCTGAACGAATATGCGGGTACCACTCAAAAAATACTCTTGCATTCTAGCAGCCTTTTCAGTTTGCGGCCAGTAGGTGCAGCGGTACCAGTCCACTTTATCTACTTTGTTGCCGTTAGAGTCTTTGTAACCCGAATTGACGGCCACTGAAAAGGAAATAGCAATCTGTCCGTTTACCTCACGGCGTTCGGCATCCCTGCCGATGTTTCCAATAATCGTAATCTGCTTCATAAGTAGTTGGGAAAAAAGTAAGTGTTTGTAGATATTTATCAAAAGAACCTGTAGCTACGAGCCGTACCGTTTCTTTAACGGTCAGTTGCTTAGGCACCTTTCGGGTGTGTGCTGATACTTTAAGCTGAAAAGGCCGCTTATCCTCTTTACCTGTGTAACTGCAATTCTCTGGCCTATACAGCACCAGGTTTAGTTCACTCTCTTTTACCTTGCATTCTGTGAATGGGTGCACCATACGCGCCATTACCTTGTCTACATCTCCACCTATTGCCTCCTCGGTATCTTCCTCGTCTAGCCTGTTTAGGTTCAACTCTGCTACCTTGTAAAACTTACCAAAACGTGAATAAAAGCGCATTCCTTTGCTTGTATTCAGTATATCTTTAATCAGTTCTACATCATAGTTTGGCTTGGCGCTATCCTGTTCATCTGCTATTACACAGGCATCTGCCTTAAAGTGGTATTTAATGCACTCCAGTATGCCACTTATGTATTCTTCTATCGGGCTGTTCTTATTTATATAGACCTTCTTAATCTCGCGGTGTATTCTATCTTCCCATATTCCGCATTCCGGTTCACCTGGCTCTGATACTACCGTCCGGTGCCAGCCCATATATTCTGTATAGTCTTTGTTTCCGTTCTTTTTGCGACGAAAAAAGTATAGTGTTTCATACCAGGTAATCACGGGCGCATCCGCCTTTTCACATACAAGCTTTTGCCAGGCCGCAGTGATTAGCCTGCGCAGTTCATTCACAGAAATACTGTCGGACTGAAACACCAGCGCATGCACGTGTATATGCAGGCCGTTGGCTTTACTGCGTTTGGTTTCCAGCCCATACTCTCCCGCTACCACATACTTTTTCCAAAACGCCTGCTTACGCATTTCATTAAACTTTTTTAATAATTCCTGCCCGTAAAAGCGTTTTCCTTTCCACAATCCACCTGCATGTGGTACAGTTAATACCAAGTGGCAGGGCGTGGTTTCCTGCTTTAACCGCCTGCCTTCCGCATTGTTTACCAAGTAGTTTGTATAGATGCCACGTATCAGTTGCGACTTGCGAAAGTTCCATAATGGATCCAGCCGGTGCCGGTTATACATGCATGCAATTGGCACTATTTCTTTCTGCCCCCCTTCAGTAAAGGATGCCCCTATCGTTTGCCCGCTGGAACGCAGCCCGTAGTAAAAGCGCATCAACTCGCCCAGGTCTTTGTCCAGGCTGTCGTCGTAGGCTTCATAGTTCATTACCTCTGTGCGCTTCAGCTTAAACTCTTTCCAGGTGCGCGGGAGCTGCAAGCTGTAAGCCTGTTCCAAATGATTTTGTATCTGATTTGCCATGTGGCAACACTGCCGCCGTTTATAGCTGAGCTTGGCCGCAAACTTGCGCTGGCCTAGGGTAGCATCGGGCTTACCATTGGCATCCTTCCAGTTGTTTCTATAATTATCAAGTAAGGGCTGGCCTACCGGCCCAGCGCCGGATGTAGACGTTGTGGCAGTCATGGTGTCAGATTTTCAGTAAGAAGATGCGGTAGAGTAGCTGCGTGTCCCAGTTCAGGTTGCGTGACTTGTACATGGTCTGTATCAGCTTTTGCGTTTGGGCCTTGCCGTAGCCAGTGTCTAGCAGGGCTGCGCCTTCAGTAAGATGCTCCAGCCTGAAGCTCTCTATGTTTACGATGGTGGCTACGCCTATTAGCTTGCGTTCCTTGCCACGTTCGGCCAGCCACTGGTTGTAAACCCTTCCCTTTATGTAGAAGTCGCTGGCAAGCCGTATGGTAGTCCAGGAAAGGCAGTACAGTTTGTTGTTCCAATTTTGGCTATAGGTAATATCGCCCTGCACGGGGCTATTGTAAGTTGTACCTGGGTTAATAGGCGGCACTTCCAGTAGCGATGCCTGCACAGGCTTGGGCCCAGCCTTGGGTTTCTCACACTGTGCGATGATTGTTTTAAGCCCTAGCATGAAGCGCTCATAACGGGCAGGCTCCAGGTGCCCAGCTTTCAGTAGGGCATTTGCGGCCACATCAGGGTGTGTACGCAAGGGGTGCAGTGCAGTTAGCACTTCTACAGGATTCATGGCAGCGCTCATAGGAGTGAAAGGTTTTCTGCCCCTACCTCCCTCGGCTCTGCGTAGGGTTCGGGGTGGCTGATACTTTCGGTCTGCAACTTCATTACCTCACGTACCTTCAGTGTGGCCAGCGCTGTAACGCCGTCTATGCTTAGCTGCTTCCGCCAATCATTTTTGCTGCTTTCGATATAGGCAGGCTCGTCTCTTTCTACCGTCTTGCCTGTAATGGGGCAAACAAATGCGTGAATCGCACCACGCCTACGAAAGCTGTAGCGCCCCCCACTTATTTCAATCATCACATCACCCGCCGCGTTGCGGCTTAGGTAGCGGTACAGGTGGGTAGCGGCGCGTTCCAGCGCAGCAGTAAGCTCTAACTTCTTCATAAACTACAGCAATGCCGTTTTTGATAATTTATCAATATCTCTCTCCAGTCGCTTCATTTCTTTTATGCGGTGCTTTTCGCTTTTGCCCCAGGTGGGGTCATTCTCTATCCGGCGCAAATCCCTGCGCAGTGCCTTCAGTTCATTTTTGATGGGGTTCTCAAACCGTGCGGGTGCTTTGAAGGCGGCGGGGTCTACCAGTGTGGCCTGGGTGCCAGCGGCGCGTGTCCGTGCTTCCTCTCGCTCCAGTGCCTGCACTTCATGCGCATATAAAAAGGGCCGTGTCTCCATTGTCGTAAAAGGTTAGCCTACTACATGATGTTTTGCTTCACTATCACCCAAGGGCTGGGCTGTGCCCATAAGCACAGCCGCAGCTTCATTGGGGCTTCCCGTACGCATCGCGTCGGTCGGCAGGGGACTGGGGTTGCTCCTCAGCAGAGCCCCAGTTTCTTCAAATAAAATCTGCAATACAACCTGCTTTCGGTTATAAGGGAAACTATAGGCACAACTCTCTAAAAAACCTAAACTACCACGATTGATAGTGGGGTAGTGGTCATTTAGAAAGTCTACAGTAAATCTTACCAGCTCATGCCTAATGCTTTCACTTCGCCCGCCATCGCGATATACCACATACTGCCTGTCCGCTCTTTCCACGTCTTGCACCAAGTGGGCCGGAATCTCATATCCGGCTTTTGGCAAAAAGCACAGCGGGTACCGGCGGGGCATCTCGCCAGAAAACCACGGGTATATATCAATGGGGCGTACCATCAGTTACATTCAGGCAGGCTGTGCCTTACGCTTGGGCTTGGTGTTCGTAACTGTACAGCAGTTCTGATTTGTTATCCTCAAGCAGAACCACATTTATTTTCCATTCATCTGTGCTTTGGCCTGCTGCCAGTGCGCGTTCCGCAATCGTAGCATGCACATTCGTTACCTTCAAAAGTTGTAGCGGCGTACCGCGCAGGTCTTCGCCTGTTTTGATGTGCTCCACCTCACCGGATATATTCACGCCCCTGCTTACTACCAGCAGGCCGGCCAGCACCTCGGTACTGTCCAGGCTTATCTCTTTAAGCATTTTTACATTCGCGCTAATCTCGTGCGCAGTGCGTAGTTCGGGTGTCAGAAAATCATTCATAGTATTGAGTTTGAAAAAGGTTACAGGTTTATAGTGCCCAGGTAGGTATGCCAGGTAGATGCATCCAGCCTATTACCTGCGAGCACTTATACACTGAAGCAGTTAAATCACGCCACTTTTTATTATCATGGTTATAATAACCAACAGTTATAAACGCGGGATCAGAATCTGTGAACCTTACCAGCATCTGCACGCGTGTACTCTCATAGCTATCGGAACCATTTCTTTGAGGCATCACTTCGCTGGTTTTGTACCACATGGCTGTTGGGGGTTAGGCTGCTTTGTGTTTCAAAAACCGCTGTATGCGCCTGTTGCTTAGTATGGCACCCTGCCGCGCTATCTCCGATTGTTTGTGCTCTAATTCACTTTCCAATTGAGAAATCTTAAACCGGTACCCGTTTATCTGCACATCTTGCCTGCCTATTTGCTCCACCGCCTGCTTGTACTTCTCCAGCGTATCCGTCAGCTCTATACATGCAGCGTCGTGATCACTTTGCAGCACGGCCTTGTCCACTTTAAGCTGTTTAATCACCTTGTCTTTTTGGCTCAGCTTGTAGATGAAGCCTGCTATGCCCAGCAGTTGGATAACCAGTAGAATGAAAAGTTCGTGTGCGCCCATATCGTTTGAGTTAGTTAGTAGTGTTTCGTTCATACCGCCGCTGTATAGCCTTGCACTGATATTCAGCCCACTTTTTCCAGTAGCGTTTGTCTGTAGGCTTGTAGCGCTTAGGCGCTGGCGGGGCAGCAGGGGTAGATGGTGCAGTACCCCCCGCAGCTATAGGCTGCTCTGCTGCGCCCGCCAGCGCCCGCATACGCTCTAACACCCGCTGCTGCGTTTCCAGCAGTTCGGCCATTTCGGTTTGCGCATTACCCATTGCGCCTGCTCCTTTCCTGCTTGTCTAGCGCGCGCTGCGTAAAGTGGTACACTATCGCCCACACAGCCACCATGAGCGCCAGCGCACCTACAGCTACCAGCGATTGTATTGCGGCAGCAGTAAGCCGCTGTGTTAGTTCACTGCTCATGCGGCTTTTGCTTTTAAGGGTAGAATATCTAGCGAACCATCATTGTAATAAGGGGTAGGCTTTGTCTCACACCATCCCTTGTTTTCCTGGCAAAATGGCCCTTCGGCATACTTCGCTTCTACTTCCATCGGCATGGTATAGTAGTCATACTGCATCAGCTCTTTAAAGTATTGCACATAGAAGCCGATGGTGCCCAGCCGCTGGTGCTGCTTCCAGTGTTGCAGCTCATGGTTCATTAACCTCGGGTCATTCCTGAAGTCCTCGTTAATTACCAGGCCACCATAAGGCGTGTACCAGCCCCGTGCAGGTACGCCGTCGGGCCGGTTCGGCATTTCGCTAGCCGGTACAAATCGGAGCGATGGGCTCCGCTTGTTTTCTTCACACTTCCGAAAGAAAGCGTACACGCCCACACTGGCTATAAGCCAGCCCAGCACAAGCAAAATATCTTTTGCTTCAAACTTGTACTTCATGCCGCATGCGCATTTGCCGGTGAAGCCTGCACCTGCTGCAAACCCTTCTGCGCTGCTTTGATTTGCGCCTGGGCTCGTAGCAGCATCTGGTTGGCCATCTCGGGCCAGCGTATGCTTTTCAGCGCTTCAGCCAGTATGGCGCTCTCTGAGAGGCCCGTAGCACGGCCTACCAGCTTAATGTCTTCTACCACCTCATTCGGTATGCGTACCGAATACGTGGTATTTTTTGGTGGGGTTACAGTTTGGCCGTTCATTTGCGGAAACCAGTTACAGTTGTTATCTATTGTAGCAGCAGGACAAAGGTATTATTAACCACAGATAATAATCAATGCTACAGGTATTGAAAATATCAACAGGTAATCCCCTGCCATATACACAAGTAACTGTGGATAACGAAAAAGGTAAATCTATTGGCCAGAGATTGAGGCTCTTACGGGTTACAGTAGGCTACAAAACATCATCTGCTCTTGCCGCTGCCCTCAAGGTTTCGGCACCATACCTCAACAATATTGAGAATGATATAAAGGCATTAAGCCCTACTATAGAACTGGGTCTCTTAGAACTAATTCCGACTTTAAACCTACGTTGGCTGCGTACAGGTGAAGGGGAAATGTTCTCTCCCCTCGGGCACATAAAATCGGGAAGTTATACACGGGGCATAACTTTCGTTCCAGTCGAAATCCGTAGCACATTGGCTCAAAATTACCCAATGGCCTTAGCTACCCTGGATACCGTAGAAGTCTACAATGCAAACGATAAGAAGTACGACGAGGCCGTTGTCTTTGAAATCTATGCTGACCACATGGAGCCGCTGCTGCGCAACGGTTACCGTGTGCTGGCCCTGCCTGTAAAAGAAGAAAGCTGGGCAGATGCCCAGCCTGGTGTGTATGTGGTATTGTACCGCGGCGCTGTAGCCGTGCGCCGCCTGAAAGGCAACGCGCTGTCTACTAACGAAACGCTCACACTCTGGCCCGAAAACAACGACCAGGCCAGTGAGCTTGTCTTACGCAAGGCAGACATCCGCGCCCTTTGGCGCGTAGAGCGCATCGTAGACGGCAAGGTGTACTAATCAACCCTCAAATACTATGAAAACTTTACTAACTCTAATTTTGCTCATAAGCTTTAATTTAGCTAGTGGGCAAGGAATGCGCGCAATTGAGACTGCTTACTTTGATAAGGGGCTCAAGGTTCAACTTGAAAACAGCCTGGATCTAAACAAAGGCTATTACGTTGGGAATGCGCGTAAAATAATCCCCGGCGGAAACTATACCGCTGACTTTTTCCCAATCATGCGAGAAGGTAGCAATGAGAAAGCATGCACAGCTATAAAACTAAAAAGCAAAGTAAGTGGTAAAACATATTATCTGATTATTCACGAGCCTGGCATTGCAGATGATAGCTACCCCGCAAACTCATTCCTGCAACAAACTGAAAACATGATTTTAGACGGAAACATCAGTCGGTTCCTGCTTGCTGCACTGATTCGCTTTTATCAATACGAGCATCAGGTAAATAAAGGGTTAGTTGTTCCCGCAGATACCAGCATACTCAAGCGCTAAAGCGCATCGTAGACAGTAGGGTGTGCTAGCGCTTTCGGTTGTTACGAATTATTGGCCCCAGTATAGCACTGATTCCCAAGCCAACCATTGAAACGGGAACCGGCCACGGCTGCCCTGAATAAATAGAAACCAAAGTAGCTGAAGCTATCACGCACAACATGATAACTGCACCCACACCAAGCCCAGCCCAGCTTAAACTGCGCTGTGTTGCATTGTCCTTGGTTTCTTCCTCTCTCTCGTGCTTTGAAGATTCTAGCGCTTCTTTTAATATCAACTCAGCAGCACCTGGGTACAGTTCTTCATATATCCTAACCTCTGTAGCAGGATAAAGATGTTGTGGCTTACCTATCTCGGCAATTGTAAGCTCTTCCCTACTTCCGGGCGTGGTACGCTGCCCATGTTGAACCGTTACCTTAGGCGGTTTTCCCACGACGCTTTAATTGAACGCGAACAGCACGACCAATACGGTTAAAACCATTGGTTAACCTTTCTGTAAAAACCGTATGCGTAACCTTACCTTCTAAGCTAGGCTCGGCAAAGGCATCAATAGCATAATACCCATCCCAGAAATTAGGGCTGTTAGAGCGACTGTTAGTAGCAGGCATAAGATTCTTGGCTAGCGTTTCCATGATGGTAGTGTGTGTAAGCAGATGCAAACTTCTGAATTTTCAACGTATCATACGTGGATAACTTACCCCAAGTCTAATAAAAAAACTGAAAATGGTGAAAAATAGTAGCCGAAAGGCTATTTTAAGCCTTCGACCTGGCTGGCGGTTATACCAGCCTTAGATAAACGCTTCATGACTTCCTGCATTGTTCTACAGGGGCCAGTTACACTTATTTCAACACTAACCTTGCTTGGTGGGCCATAGATAGCACCCGCCTTATTCTTACAAAACACCTGCCAGCAGGTACCCGTCTTTCGTAATTGGTACTTTTTCACGCTGGCAATCTGGTTTAAAGAAATGATACTTTATCCCCCTTATGCACTATTGCCTCAATTTCTAGCACGGCGCGGGAACGGCGCGGGAACGGAATCCTGCAAAATCAAGCCAGAAATGCCCTTTTCAGAACCCCCATTTTACGGCGCGGGAACGGCGCGGGGACGGCGCGGGGACGGAATCCGAATTTCTACTGAGTCAGCGATTGCGTCAGTTGGCCCCTTTTTCCCTAAAAACTCAGTTTTTAAAACAGCCCCAGTGCTATCATTTTGCCTCTTTTTGCGTGGCCACGCAGCCAGCTTTCAATCCTGTCTCCGCAACTCAACAAAAAAAGCCCCCAAAATTTGGGGGCTTTTGATTTGAAGAATGCGTGGTTTCAATAGTTCGGAATGATGCCACGGTACTGAGACACATCAACCTGGGGCAGCGTGCTGCCGAAGGTGGTATTGATTTGTTTCATCATCTCATTGGCGATAACCGCATAACCCGCAGGTGTGGGGTGCACGCCATCCAGGCTAAACAGGCCACCCAGCGGGAAGGCTGTAGTCAGTCTGTTTGTATTGAGTGTGTTGGTGGAGTAGGTATAGCCCAACTGGTTGGTTGTTGCCAAAAAACCATTGGCATTCCACAACGCAACGCGGGTGGTAGTTGTGTTGGCTGCAGTAACCGCAGCAGCAATGCTTTGGTTAAAAGAAGCTACCTGCCAGCCTGCATACTGAAGCTCATTTACATCCAATACGAACCGACTGCGAATGGGGCCTGCATTGGGGACGAAGTACAGTTGCGTAATGCCAGATGCAGTTAAAAGCCCTTGCGTTCCCGCATCAAGGAACGGGAAAATATTGGGCTGGCCAGGTACTGCTGTTGTGGTTAAGGGTGGTGTAATGCCGCCTGTAATACCTGTTGCAGGGGCTAGCGTTCCCGCACCTGGGCCTTGTGCTGTTAGAGTCATACGGTCAGCGGCTGTACTCATCCGGATTTGATTACCGCTCGGTTGCACCCCATTGCTAGTGGGCGTGCCCTGCGTCCCAGCTGTAGTAGAAGCCACTACCATGATGCCATTGCTGCGTGAGTTAGCTAAAAAAGGTGCAAACGTTGCAAGGTTAGCTGGAATGTTAGCCGGGTTAGCCACATAACCCGTGGGTATTGTACTATTTCCATTTCCTGCAGCGAAGAGAGATGGATTGGTAGCCGGATTATTTAAGAAAGTAATGTAAAGGCCCCACATTATGTTTATGCCCGCTGCAGTAGTGGCATCAAATGTGGGAGACGGAGAAGGAGGGTAGCCAGTAACCGGCACTACCGCAAAGTGTGGAATGCTGGTTACATCGGGTATGTTGGCCACAACACCTTTGGGGGTAGCAGTAGCACCCAGAAGCGAATTCAGCACAACTGGATACAGACTATTAAACGCTGTCGTGGGAGTAGAAGGTACGGTGCCGCCTAAGGTTGCATAGCCTAGAATATCATTGTTACCAATCCAAAGTGAGAAGAAGGTGGGGTTACGCGCCAGCGCCTGTGCCATCACAGTAGTGGTGCCAGGCACCGTAGCAAAGCGATTGTAAAATGGATTAAATGTGCTGGTAACATCGGTAGCACCAAAAGTAGCATCACCCATTTTTGCATTCATCACATGCGGCACAGGGTCGCCATTGGGTGAAGCAAGCAGAATACCTGGCACACCCAAATTGTTCAATGCTGCTCTATCACCCGAAAAAGCAAAGTCTGGTGATAAGTAGCCAGTACTTGGAGCTAAGAAAGTTACCGTTGCAGTAGTAGTTACTGCGAATCGGCCACGGCCTGCACCACCAGCACCAATAGGAGCGCCATTGGTGCCGTTACCTGCGGGTAACAAAGGTTGGTTAAAAGCGCCGCCCGCGCCGGTACCCGTTACAAGTGCCATGCGGCTGGCCATGATAGCAGGGTAGCTGTTTTGCTGCCCCTCCAGGTAGAGGGCATTGTCCATAAAGCCAGCAGTAAGGCTATTACCTACCGACACGTAACGTGTGAAGTCAGCAGTGCCTGCGGTCACTGTTGTGCCGCCGGGTGTACCTGGCGCCGGGGTGGGGTCAGGGAACTTGTACTGTTTACAGGCCAGCAAGAAAAACTGGGCTGTAAGTATGATGAGAAGAGATTTGATATAGCGTTTCATAAGAGTTGTCTGAAGTAAAATGTTGAGGAAAGACAACAAAGGGTTAGTTCATGAGTTCGTCAAATGACCAAGAAATGTAGTACAGCGAGCCTACCACGGGACCGCCCCAAATTTCGATGTGGCGGTTGTTCAGGATGTTGCTACCGCCAAACTTGAAGCTGCTTTTAATCTTGGGCATCTTGTACGTGATTTGTGCATCCACCAGGTTAAAGGCAGGCACAAAGCGTGGGCTGGTTGGGCTCAGGCTGGTAGGGTCAAAGGTGCTGGCCCACTGGTAGGTATCGCTCCAGCGCCAGGCCACATTGAAGCCCAGGTTTTTCACCACGCTGCGGTTGCTAAAGCTCACATTGGTTTTGTGCTTGGGTGTGTTAAATGCAGGAATGAGCGGGTCAGTACTGCCACTGCGCAGTTCTGCAAAGCTATAGTTGGCATTGATCTTATAGTTCTTTCCCAGGCTATACTCAGCACCCGCGCTAAAGCCCTGGCTATTCACAATGTCTTGTGCGTTTGCATAGCTCTGGTACGCACCAAAGTTGCTCTGTAAGATATCCAAAGGTGCCAGCGCGGCGTTTGGCCCGCTTAGCAAGTTGTTTGGCCGTACCAATACCACAGAGCCCAGGAAGTCAAAATAGCGGCTGTAGTAGTAGCTCAGGTCAATGTAGAGGTTATCGCCAAACAGGCCTTTGTAGCCTACTTCTAGCGACTGAATACTTTCCGTCTTCAGTTTTTTGAATGTATAGGGTTGCAGTATGGCAACATTCGCTGGGTTACTTGCAAAAATCAGTGCGGCAGTACTCTGTGATACCCCGAGGCCTACTTGCTGTGTGATGAAAGCAGTAGCGGCAGCACCAAAGGCGCTTACACTATTGAAGGTGTACACGTTGTTCTCAAGTCCATACTGTGCACGTGTGCCTTCCAGGCCACCTACTAGTTTGGCATTGCCAATCAGCAGGTCAATGAACTGCTCTTGCAGCGAGGGAATGCGGAAACCGGTTTGCACCGATGCACGGATGGTGTGGTTCTGGGCAATGTCGAACGCAACACCTGCACGGGGAGAAAACTGTAAATCAAAATTCTGGTTTTTGTCAGCGCGCCCAGAGAGAGTAATGCGCAGGCGCTCTTCCAGCAGTTTAACGGTGTATTGCGCAAAGCCACCCGCCTCCCAGTTGGTGATGCGGTTGCCCGGGCCGTCTTGAAAAATGGAACCGCTAGAACCTAAAATGAAAATACGGTAGTTACCGCCTACTATCAGGTTGTGGTTCGGGTTGGTAATGAGCTTTTTAAAGTCGTACTGACCTTCTGCATGGTACATCTGGGTGAAGTCAATGATAGCCGCACCGCGGTTTAGGTCAGATACCTTGCGGATGGAATTTTTTGCATCGTCAAATGCAGCAGTACCTACCTGAAGTCTGCCACGGTCAGCAAATGCGCGTGCAACACCAACATCGTTTCCGGCAACACCCGCGCCGGCAAGTGCACCGATGTAGGCATTGGCAAAACGCTCAAACCAGGTTCTGTCTGCCAAGCCAGCAGCTACGTTAGCAGGCAGGCTCGGATTCAAATCCAATACTGTGGGGCCTGTACCAGCAATGTCAGTTGCAGGCCGCACCCAGCTACGGTTAACATTGTAAACCAAAAAGCGGCTGTTGTAGGTTTCGCCCGCGTTCTCAATAGTAGTGTACACGCGAAACACCCACTCGTCTGCTTTGGCTTCCAACTTATGCTGCTGGAATGTAAAGTTCTGTAGCGTGTAGCGGTCAGCGGCCATGAACATACTGGTGCCGATGCCCAAGTTAAAGTTGTAGCTCAGTTCCAGGTTGTCAGTGGCGCGGAAGTGCAGGCCGCCATTGGCACGTATGCTGCGCACTTCAGTGTTTGCTAGGTCCACATCGTTATAGCCTGTGCGCGAAACCCTGCCGGGTGCTACAAGCGCAGTCTGCCCAGCAAAGAAAGTATTTGCGGGTATGGTAGAGCCCGCAGGGAAAGCGCTGAAGAGGTTACCTAGCGCTGAGGTTACCGTGCCCACACTGCTATTGATTTCATCGCCATAGGTATGCAGCAGGTCAGGGGCGTTAGGCTGTGTAGCAGCACTGGTGTTGATATTGTCTGTAGATACAGCGCGCCAGTCTTGGCCAGACAGGAAGCCCGCGTTAAACTTGAATGCCAGGCGGTCATTTAGGAAAGCTTTTGCATAGCGCAACTGCATGTCGTAATAAGGTGCAGTGCCGCGGTCTTTCTGGTCTATATGGTTAATGCCCATCTTAATCTGTGCACTAAAGCCCTGGTAGCGGAAAGGGTCTTTGGTAGTAATGTTCATCAGGCCGTTCAGCGCGTTGGGGCCATAAAGGGCGCTTGCTGCACCGGGTATCAACTCCACGCTTTCCACGTCCAGGTCATTGGCTCCTACGATGTTACCAAAGGAGATGTTCAGGCCTGGTGCCTGGTTGTCCATGCCGTCAATGCGCTGCACAAAGCGGGTGTTAAACTGGCTGTTAAAGCCGCGGGTATTGATGGCCTTGAAGCCCAGGCCCACCGTGGTCATGTCCACAGCTTTGTAGGAAGCCAGGCCCTCGTAGAAGTTAGCGGCGGGCGTGCTCTGCACAGCCAACTGGTCCATTTTTTCTACTGACACTGGAGCCTTCATAACACTCTCCGCAATGCGTGAAGCAGATACTACTACTTCGTTCGCCATAACCGACTGGCTCTTGAGTGAAATCTTGGCAGGTGCGCCGGGTGTGGCGTCTATTTCCTGTATCGCAAAGCCTACATAGGAGAAGCGGAGCTTAACAGGCCCGGCAGCATCTACACGAATTGTGTAGCTGCCATTGGCATCTGTAATGGTGCCTGTTACGCGGCCTACAACCGACACACTCACACCGATAAGGGGTTCGCCTGTCTCTTCATCTATAACAGTTCCCGTAATGGTTTGTGAGGAAACCTGTTGCGGGGTTGTGGTGCTGCCCTGGCTGCCTTTGCCGCGCACTTCCTGTGCATGGTTAGCAACAGGTAGCAGCACAAGCGCTAACAACCCCAGCAGCCACCCGGCCCTGGAAAAAGGGCGGAGTTTTGTGTTGGGTAAGAAACTATGCATGGCTTGGTAATAATGGGTTTGATGAATAAAAAAACTGCATAAAACGCCGCGCATAAAACAGGCGTTACTGTGCAATCTAAACAATAACGTTACGCACAAAACAAAAAATTGCTACCAAATCGCTCAGATAAACGGCAAAATGGAAACCCCAGCATGTACCAAAGTTACCTAACCTCAGCAAACGGTTCCAGCCACAAAAGCGGGTCAACCCTTTTTGCTTTCAGGTTGTACAGGCATAATCAGTAGGTACAGGTACCCCAGCCCACCCAGGATGATATTGAACAACATTTGAAAACCATGCGAAAGGAGGGCGAAAATGGCACCCGTCTCGGCATTTAGGCTGAATGCCACGAAGCCCGCGATGATAGCATTGTGAAAGGAGCCCAGGCCGCCCGGTACAGGTACTGCCATGCCGATGGCACCTAAAATGTTTAGCACGTACGCAAAGTAAAGATTCTCATTGGCGGTATCAGGCATCAGCCAGAAAGTAGTGTAAAGCGAAAGCCAATAGAATATCCAGATACCAAGTGTAAGGGCGATGAACAGTAGCGGCGACCGCACATTGCGTATGCTAAGCACACCCTGCCACAGCTTCTCGGCAAAAATTAGCACGGGCTTCAGAAAACCTACCTGCATCAGGCGGGGCCATAGCCGCCAGAGCGCCCAGGCGCCGACACCCAAAACGACAACAACACCTAGCAGTAAAGGCCAGCCGGGTAGTTTGTTCAGCAGCGGCACCTGCTGCAGCATGCCAGCCAGTGTCTGCGCTTCAATCGCAAAGAGTGACAGGATGAGCAGGCCCAGCACCAATACATCCAATATGCGCTCAGTAACCACCGTGCCTATAGCCGTAGCAAATGGTACGCCGCTGGTGCGTGCCAGCAGTGTGCAGCGCGTAACTTCGCCCAGGCGCGGCACGGCATAGTTGGCAGTATAGCCTACCATTAGGCTAGCCAGTGCGCGCAGGGTAGTGGTGCGCTCCCCAGCGGCGCTTACCATCATTCGCCAGCGGTAGGCGCGTAGCCCGTGTGCAGCCAGCGTGCAGGCTGCTGGAAAAACAATGTAGCTGTAGCGCACCTGCTGTAGCGCAGCAGCCAGCTTATCAAATGCCACATTACTCAATGCCAGGTAGAGCAGGGCAGCACCCAGCCCCAGGCCCAGCATGTATTTGGCTATAGCCCACGCCGTTTGTTTATTCACTTGGTTGTTGCTTCAGGTAGCTTACTTGCTGTAAGGCAGGCGGTTGTTGGCATCAGGGAAGGCTACCGCGGGTACGTAGGTTTTAGCCGCCTCAAACTCCATTTGTGCGTAGGCTATTATGATAACAATGTCGCCTACCTGTACCAAGCGTGCTGCGGGGCCATTCAGGCAGAGGGTGCCGCTGCCACGGTCGCCTCGAATCACATAGGTCTCAAACCGCTCTCCATTGTTCACATTTACCACCTGCACTTTCTCATTTGCCAGTAGGTTGGCGGCCTCCATCAGGTCTTCATCAATGGTAATGCTGCCTACATAATTCAGGTCAGCCTCAGTAACATGTGCTCGGTGAATCTTAGACTTGAGTACTTCTATGAGCATGTGCAGTTTGCCAGTTTGTTGCGTTGAGCCTGCAAAGCTACGGATTACACCAGAACGCAAGCGGTGTAGCGGGCTGCTCTGGCGGTGCTAGCTTAGCAGGGGCAGGTTGTCAATTAAGCGTGTAGAGCCCAGGTAAGCGGCCACTATGGCCACGGGTTGCTCAGCAGCCTGCACGCTGGCAACCGTATGCAGGGTGTGCGCAGATATGATTTCAAAATAATCCAGCTTAAAGTGCGGGTTCTTATCAAAGGCTGCTCTGGCCATATTGGTTAGTAAAGCAGCATCTGCACCCCGTGTGGCGGCATGCTTCACCTGCAAGAGTGTCTGATAGATAAATGGTGCTGCAGCACGCTGCTCTGTGGTGAGGTACCGGTTGCGTGAGCTGAGGGCCAGCCCGTCAGCCTCGCGCAGCGTAGGGCATACCACTATCTCAGTATCCCAAAAGAGGTCACGGGCCAGGCGGCGTAGCACCACAGTTTGCTGAAAATCCTTCTGCCCAAAGAATGCCGCATCTGGCAGCACAATGTTCATGAGCTTGGCTACTACCAGCGCCACACCATCAAAATGCCCGGGCCTGCTGGCACCTTCCCATACGGTAGCCAGGCTGGGTAGCTGCACGCGCAGGTCCTCGCCCGCATGGTAAATTTCAGCCGCGCTGGGCACAAAGAGGTAGTGGCAGCCTGCGGCCTGCAGCAATGCTATGTCGGCTTCCAGTGTGCGGGGGTAGCGGCCCAGGTCTTCGTTAGGCCCAAACTGTGCGGGGTTGACAAAGATGCTTACTACTGTTCTATCGGTTTGTGCCAGAGACTGCTTTGCCAATGCGATGTGCCCGGCGTGCAGCGCCCCCATGGTAGGCACAAAGCCCACCCGCATCCCCTTTTGCCGTAAAGGCCTGAGCACCTGTTTAGTAGCTACTACAGTATCCAATACTTGCATGTGGGGCAGGTACTTATGTAACCCGTTGATTGTTAAAGAGTACTAACGGCACACCTAAGCACGTTAGGGAAAGCGGCGGGAAGTTGCTAAATTTGCAATCCGCAAAGTAGGATTTACCAAAAATTTATGGAAAAACTAAGGATTCTGCACGCGACGATGGAAATCGACCCTTTTTTGAAGATTTCATCAGCCGCGGAGTTCCTACGACTCTTACCCCAAGGGTTACAAGAAAAAGGACACGAGATAAGAATCCTGATGCCCAAGTTCGGGGTCATCAATGAACGGCGAAATCGCTTGCACGAAGTAGTACGCCTCTCTGGCATTAACATTCGCGTGGGCAATGAGGAAAAGCCGCTTACCATTAAGGTAGCCACCATACCTAACGCCCGCCTGCAGGTTTACTTTTTAGACAATGAGGACTACTTCCAGCGCAAGTCTGTGCTGGTGGATCCAAAAAGCAATGTGTTTCACCTGGACAACGATGAGCGCGCCATCTTCTTCTGTAAAGGCGTGATCGAGACAGTAAAGAAACTGGGCTGGACACCGCACATCATTCACTGCCATGGCTGGATGACGGCGCTTATTCCGCTGTACCTGAAAACCTACTTTAAGGAAGACCCCATTTTCAAGAATAGCAAAGTGGTATATACGGTGTATGACAATGACCATCACAACCAGGCATTGCCAGGTAATTTTGCCGAGAAGGCACACCTGCCCGGCATCCCCCAAAGCCTGCTGGATGAATACAAAGGCAAGACCTTTGTGGGTGTATCGCGTGGAGGGCTCACCTTTGCCGATGCCGTGACCAAAGGGGACCCCAAAGTGGACAAAGTGCTGGAAGAAGTGTTATCAAAGCATAAAATGCACGTTGATATTCACCGAAAGGGTAAAGACCTCACAGATTATGTAGAGTATTACAACGAACTCTACCAGAACATCCTGAACTGAGACAGGTGAAGAACAAGATAAGACAACTCGCCACTTTTACTAGTGTGGCAGGGGTGTGTGTAGCAATAGGTATCGCCCTATCAGCCTGTAACCCCCAGACAAATTTTGGCAGTGATGTGGTACCTGTACTCACTTTGCAGTCCAGCGCCGCCATATTCAATGCTACCTACTCCACGGATAATAAGGTGCCTCAGCGTACCGATGTGTTCGGGTTTGACAACGCCGGAGATGGCAGCACCTCGGCCAATGAGCTGCTGATTGGGGTTTTGCGCGATCCCCAGTTTGGTACGATTCGTGCCGCCAGTTATTTTACACTCGCACCCAATATTCCCGGGGATCTTGCAATAAACGATGTAGATCTACAGGTAGATTCCGTGCACCTGTATGTAGGCTTTAGCGCTGTGTACGGCGACGGCTTACAAAACCAACAGCTGGAAATTTATCCGCTAAACGATACGCTTAGCCTGCGCCGTGCCTACACATCTAACGACTCCGTTCTGGTGGACCGAAGCGTGGACTACGTACTGAATACAGCACCTGACCAACGTCAGTTTTCATTTGCGCCAACTACCTTAGACCGCACGCTGAAGATTAGGCTGGACAATAGCCTGGGTCAGCGCCTGCTGCAGCAGGAAGGAAAAAATGTGTTTGGCAGTTCGACCAACTTTCAAAGGGCGCTGCGTGGGCTGTATGTGGCCGCAACACCTACCGGTGCGGGGCTCGGTGCACTGCATACTTTGAACATGGGGGCAGTGCGCCTGGAAATCAAGTATTCTTCCAGAGACAGCGCGAGTGGCCCGCTCAGGCCGCGGTATCGCATATCGCCAAGCGATACTGCCACCTATCGTATAAACCCGCTCACGGCGCAGGTACAGGGCGGCTTCTTTGCGAACCAGGTGTTTACATCCCTTCGCCGAACCGCTGTAACAGGTACGCTGCTGAATCAGGTACTTACCACGCCAACTATAGCCAATCAATACATGCTGGTGCAGGGCGGCAACCTGGTGCGCGTAAACTTTCGTGTGCTGAATACGGATACCGTTCTTAAAAATTCTGCTATAAACGACGCCGTGCTCACCTTGCGCGCAGACCCTGCCTTCTTTGACTCACCAGACTCACTGCTGCGCCCCCCTATCCGGCTGTATCTCTACACCACCCTTTCAGATTCCGTATCTATTGACCCCAATGTGTTCCCAGTGACGGGCAACTACAATGCTGTGACACGTAGCTACAGTTTTGGACTACGCAGCATACTACAAATCATACGATCGCGCCCCAAGCTGAATTATGGCGCAGTTATTGTTCCTGCATTTCGGCATAGGCGTGCGCAGCGCGTCGTCTTGGGTGGGCCAAACCATCCGACTCCTGCGCTGCGGCCCACCTTGCAGGTATTGTACACCGTGGCACCTTAACGCGTGGGTTATTTGAACTGGCAACGTGTTTGGTTTGAATACTGGCTGTAAAGTTGCTCACTTGTATAGGCCTGCCATTGGTACTATTTTGCGCCCCTGTGCTTACCTTACCTAACTTTATTTATCATACGCTATGTGCGGCATTGTAGGCTATATTGGCCATCGTGAAGCGTATCCCATCCTGGTAAAGGGATTAAAGCGCCTGGAGTACCGCGGATATGACAGCGCCGGGGTGGCACTCCTCAATGGTGATATCCGGGTATTCAAGAAGAAGGGCAAAGTAGCTGACTTAGAAGCCCATGTTAATGGCAACGATACCCATGCGCATACCGGCATTGGCCATACACGCTGGGCCACACATGGTGAACCCAATGATACAAACGCGCATCCCCATTTCAGCCAGAACCAAAATTTTGCCATCATTCACAATGGCATTATTGAAAATTACGTTCCGATAAAAAAGCGGCTGATACAGCGGGGCTACCACTTTACTAGCCAGACGGATACCGAGGTGCTGGTGCACCTTATAGATGAAATTTATACAAAAGGCAAGGTAAGCCCAGAAGATGCCGTGAGGCTGGCACTTACCAAAGTAGAAGGCACTTTTGGTTTGGTGGTATTGGTGAAGAGCAAAGAGCCCATGCTCATTGCTGCACGGCGTGCGAGCCCCATCGTAATCGGCATTGGCCAAGGCGAGTATTTTGTGGCCTCTGATGCTACCCCCATCATAGAGTACACCAAGAATGTAATCTACTTGAATGATAACGATGTCGCCATCATTCGGCGAGATGAGCTTACCATCAAAACGATTTCTAACGTAGTACGAACACCAGAGATCAGTACGCTTTCTTTGGAACTGGAGGCGATAGAAAAAGGCGGCTATGAGCATTTCATGCTCAAGGAAATTTTTGAACAGCCACGGTCTATCTTGGATTCCATGCGCGGGCGTGTGGTGCCTGAAAGCAATGAAATACATCTGGGTGGCCTTGCGGATGTGATGCCGCAATTGGTTTCTGCACAGAAGATTACCATCGTGGCCTGTGGCACCAGCTGGCATGCGGGCCTTGTTGGCGAGTATCTGTTTGAAGACCTGGCGCGCATTCCGGTAGAAGTGGAATATGCCAGTGAGTTTCGGTATCGCAACCCCATCATCAAGCCAGGCGACGTGGTGATTGCCATCAGCCAGAGTGGCGAAACGGCCGATACGCTTGCTGCCATACAACTGGCGAAACAGCAGGGTGCACTGGTGCTGGGCATTTGTAACGTAGTAGGGGCCAGCATACCCCGCGAGACCCATGCGGGTGTATATATACATGCAGGGCCTGAGATAGGCGTGGCGAGTACAAAAGCATTTACGGCCCAGGTTACTGCGCTGGCCCAGATAGCAATATGCCTGGGCAAAGCACGCGGTGTGCTCAGCCCAGACCGTTTTACTGCACTTGTTTCAGCACTTACGAAGCTACCTGCCCAGGTAGAAGAAACCCTGGAGATTACCCACGATCAGGTGCGCACTATAGCAAATGTGTTTCAGGATGCGACCAACTTCCTGTATCTGGGCCGGGGTTACAATTTCCCCGTAGCGCTTGAGGGCGCTCTCAAGCTGAAAGAAATATCCTATATACATGCTGAGGGCTACCCTGCCGCTGAAATGAAGCATGGCCCTATTGCGCTAATAGATGAAAACATGCCGGTGGTGTTCATCGCGCCTAAGGATAACATCTATGACAAAATAGTAAGCAATGTGCAGGAAGTAAAAGCACGTAAAGGCATCGTGATAGGCGTAGTGACCAAGGGCGATAGCCGCATAGCTGAGATTGCAGATTATGTGCTTGAGATACCCGAGACAGACGAGGCCTTAACGCCTATACTCACAGTAGTGCCTTTACAGTTGCTGTCTTACTATGTAGCCATCTACCTAGGGCGAGACGTGGACCAGCCCCGCAACCTGGCAAAGAGTGTAACGGTAGAGTAGCGCTTATTTTGCGTGTATGAGCCCTTGCAACTGGACAAGCAGCTCAAGCGCCATTTTCTTACGGTCAAATTCTGCTACCGCCACACTACGGGCAATTTTGCCCATGTGCCTGCGCAGGTAATGGTTGCTAATTAATTCTGCGAGTTTTTCAGCAAAAATATGTGTGTATCCTATGGGTGTGCTTAGGCCGCATTCATATTCTTTTAGATACTCAGCCTGCCAGCCCTCATAGTTTAATACTACCGGCAGGCCACATGCCAGATAATCAAAGAATTTGTTGGCACTATTGGTTTCCAATATATGGTAGGGCGCAAACGTAACGATGCCTATATCAGCCTGCGCTATCACGCTGGGCATCTGTGCTTTGGGTATTGGGGCTATAAACCTTACGCTTTTCAGTTTCAGTTTTTCAGCCATTGCCTTCAGCCGGGCCTCTTCCTTCCCAGCGCCAATGATTTCGCAGACGAAAGGAGTAAAATCCTTTTTGGCTTCCAGTAGCTTTAACGCCTGCAGCAGTTTGTCAACGCCGTTTGCTGGGCCCAAGGTACCGGCATAGATTAATTTAACGGCGCTGTCGTAGGTTTTTAGTAAGGGCTGAAACACATCCGTGTCAGTGCCGTTCGGGTACACGGCTACTACAGGCAAGTAGGGGCGTGTATTGTGCTCTATTTGTGTGCGCTTGCCCCTGCTAAGCGCCACTACAAGGGCCGCCTGCTTATACAGCCGGTTTACAAACGCATGTGCTGCCCACTTTAGCAATGGATTCTTAACAATACCCATGCCTATGGGCACATCTGGCCATACATCTACCACCTCAAATACAAAAGGCACCTGCCACTTCTGGGCATAAATGCGCCCCAGCTCGCCCACAGTGGGCGGGGTGCTGCAAGCGTACACCAGATCGGGCTTGGGTAGCTTGCGCAATAGGGCGTGGGCTTTGCGCCAGAAAGAGACAAACGCCCAAACCCGTGCAGCATAGCCCATGGCGTGGCGGTAAGGCACATTGAGCACGTGCACCTGCACACCTTCCAGGGTATAGGTGCTTGCCGCCTGGGTATGCGCCGCGTGCCCTTCAGGGAACTGTGCGGCTGATGTAACCACCGTTACGCTGTGGCCAGCCATCACCCACTGGCGTGCAAAATCATAGCTTCGGTTATTACCCCAGCCTCCAGGCGGGCAGTAGTACTGGTGAAGCAGCAGGATATGCATAAAAAATTTGCCGCAGGCGGAGCTTGCGGCAAATTACAAAGCAACTGTATGTACAGTTACACAATTCCGTAGCTAAACGCTTACCGGGGTTTTGGTGCTGGGTGCAGGCGTAGCAATGGATGCAGGCTGGGTGGCTTTCATGCCACTCTGCTTGCTCAGATTCATAGCCCCGCGCCGATAGAGTATAGCAAATACAAGGAAAAGTGCGCCCAGATAAACCACTGAGGTTAGCGTAATGATATAATCCCAGGGGCTCCAAAGATAAATGCCCATCACTACAAGTATGCCGCTCATGGCAGTAACGCTGCCAGTAACAAGTGCCACGGCACGGTCGTTCAGGCCCAGGTACACCAGGTGATGTGTGGTATGGTCTTTACCTCCTACCATCGGGTTCTGCCCGCGTGATAGGCGCGCTATGGTAACAAAGGTGGTATCCAGTATCGTCATGCTGAAAGCCAACAGCGGGAGAATGATTTGGCGCACCGGCACCAGGGTGCCATTTTCAGTAGGCAGGTTCCAGAAGAAACGTATGCCGATATAAGCCAGCACCAGTCCCAAAAATTGAGAGCCGGTATCCCCCATGTATAGTTTGCTCGGGTTCCAGTTTAGCGCTAAAAAGCCCACCATAGCGCCGGTAAGTGCCAGTAGTACATACCATACCAGCGACCCATACATACCCATGAAAGCCAGCACCACCAAAGTGATTACAAACACGCCTGTAGCGAAAAGCCCGCTTACAGCGTCCATGTTGTCAAGCATGTTAAAGCTATTCATAATGCCCACTACCCATATCATGGTAAGGGCATAGTCAAGAATGGGGATGTTGAATAGCTGAATGTTTATGCCAAAAGCGATTAAGACAATGCCGCAGCCAATCTGCCCAAAAAGCTTGAGCAATGGGCGGGTGTTGTAAGCATCGTCTGCCAGACCAATGATAAACCCTAAAGTACCTGCAATGAGTAGCGGAAAAAACTCAGGAGCCTTCACCAGGCGGCCATCCACATTGCGCTGCAGCACAAAGGCAAACCCTGCTACTAAAAAGGTAAGGTAGAGGGGTATACCTCCCATCAGCGGTTTGGAGCGGCTGCTCCAGCGCACCTGTGTATTGCTGCCTGTAGCAGAAATAGCCCCGAGCTTCGCTGAAAAGCGAATTAAAATCAGGTTAAGGGTGTAGCCTAACAGTAAGGCTATGGTAAAGTAAAGTATATCGTTCATAGCATATCATCATGTAGGTAGGTCGGAATAGGCAGGTAGGAGTGCTGGGCTGCTTTTGGGTAGGCTCTTTGCCCCAATTGTGCAAATTAAGTATAAACCCGTAGTGGATAAGTAAAGCGAGTATTAAAAAATGGCTTTTAATTGAATTCGGGTTGAGTGCAGGGTGGGTTGGCTCTGCGCCGACCGAAGGTCGTATATCAAACTGAACTCAAGGATTTTAGATAGGTATTGAGTAAAAAGCAAATTCCATACCACGTTCCTGCCTGCGCGCAAACCCTCTAACAGTTCAAACTGGGCAGATGTGCCTGCATTACCGCTAAGCTGGTTATCCAGTACTTCCAGTTTGCTTAATAAGTTATTTTTTGTGCCCCAGGCAAGTCGCCCATCAAAAATGAGCTTATGCGTGACTAGCCGAGCGTTGGTCTCAGGAGCTTCATTCAGGGCGTTGCGTTTGTACTTAAACTCATAACCTCCCGTTAACCTGAGCTTGCGGTTATACTGAAAACTAATACTGGGATTAATCTGGTAAAAAACGATACTGAAGTTACGGCTGCTAAAGGCTTCTGCTCGGCTCTGGCGCACGCCTGCCTGCAGCACATTTTCCAGCGTATGCTGCGTGCTTAGGTTTAGCCGCTGCCGCAGGATGTATGACTGCAAGTAACGCTCTTCGTTTCCGCTGGCCAGAAACTGCCTGTTTTCAGTTTGCAGGAAACCAAATGAAAAATCGCCGATGGGGTTTCCGCGGAAAAAGAACATATCGTGCCGGATGCTCAGGCTGCTGCTCAGCAGGTTTGTATCTGTGAGTGCGGGCCGTGCAAGCCGGATAAAATAACTGCCAAGGTTATCCGTGGCATCGGTACGCCGCTGCTCCAGCCGCAGGTTTGTCACGGTGCTGATGTTTCTGAGGATGTGTTTAAAAAAATGGTCGGTGGGCTGGATGAGCCTGGAAAAATCGAACCGGAATGTGAGGCCGAGCGTAAGGCGAATGGCAGGGATGAGCTGGCCTGTAGGCAGTAGGATGCGCACATAGTTTGCCAATAGTGGATTGGAAGCCAGTTCAAACTCGTTCAGTTGCTGCATGCCATCGTTGTTGTAGTCTAACCATTCATACTGCCCCAGCCCGGCATTTACCCGCACAAAGGTTACCTGCCTTCGGTTTGCCTGCTCAGTGCTGACTTCGTACAGCCCCTGCGTGCCCCAGAAACGATTTTTGCTGCTGTAGTTCACCTGAAAATTGTTCAGGAACGTCTGTTGATCTGTGAGCCCCCGCTGCCTGAAGGTGGTATCCAGTAGTATGTATCTGAAGTAGGTAGCCTTGTTCTGTATGCTGAATCGTGCAGTGGGCCTGAAGGCTATTGTGAGGCTAGGTTTGTACGTCAGGGCTTTGTCTCGCACCTGCCCCAGCAAGTATTCTCTATCGGATCTATAATTGAATGCTAGGTTGTATTCTAGCTTGCGGCCTGGCGCACTGCGCACGTAGGGCTTCAGGTCAGCAAAGGAGAAGGTGCCGTCGGCTACATCGCCTGCCAGTACATTGCGCCTGTCTTCCAGCCATATCTCTGTGCCTATCTGAAACAGCGGGCGTGCTCGCCTGCCCATGCTTCTAAATACATCCCCATTGTGGCGCACCCAGGTATTTACATTTCCTAAGGGCCTGTCTTCCGTGGTGAGCAAGGTTACAGTGTGCTTGCCCTGCAGCACGGTACTGTCAGTGCTTTCTACTTCAAAAGTTAGCTTACGTGTGCGCAGGCTGTCGCCATCTGCATAGAGGCCAAATGTGCGCAGGCCTACGGTGGTTTTAATGCGGTATAGGTTTCGCACTTTCAGTTCCAAGCTGGCCTCAGCCAGCCGCTCAAGGGCCCGCCCACCCAAGTCGTCAAAATTCCAGTCTCGTCCATACTCCATTTTGTACACCCGGTCAAAGTTCGTGTAGCGTGCATCTACATACTGGTAAGCCACCTCGCTGCTCAGCCGCAACGCGGTGCCCAGGGGCAGGTCAGTAAGCCGGAGGCCGCTGTGTGTGGCCACGCCAGTGAATGCCTTTGCGGAAGCGCTCAGCAGGTTTGGTGTATCGCCGCTGATGGCGGATTCTGTGAAAACACTCACATGCGGGGTTATGGCATAGGCTGCTCCCAGGTTTGCCACCTGTGTGGCGCGGGGCGCTGCCAGTATGCGCACAGGGGCAAAGTCACCTGCCGGAATGCCGCCGGGTAGTGGTGGCACCCACTTAAACACATTGCTGTTTGTGTTGCTGGCTGCGCGCACATAATCTCCACGGCCCGGGCCTACGAATGAGAATGTAGCACGGAACACTGCCAGTGCCGGGTTTGTGCTCTGCACAAGCACGCCCTGGTACAGTGTCGCGCCTACAGTAGTGTCCCGCTTTTCGTAGCGTGTTTCTGCGGTGGTGTAGCCCAAGCTATCTACGCCGCTGCTGCTGGCCTGTGTGGCTTCAGGGCCGGCGCTGCGCAGCGCGGCCAGGTCTCTTGTGCCAAGGGGCTGGTCAAAGGTGACAGAGGGGTCGTCAGCCTCGCGGCCATAACTTATTCTTAAGTCAAGCTTATCTTTGAGCAGCTTGCCCTGGTATTCGCCGTACACCAGCGTGCGGGCATAGTTCTGTACACGGTATTGAAAGTCTATCACTATCCTGGCGTTTACGTCTATCACCCGGCTTGGCGTAAATGTGATTTCGCCTGTGTTGTACTCTATCACATAGTCACGGTCTTCACCGCGCGTTACCTGCGTTCCGTTTATATACACCCGCTCGCTACCTGCCAGTATAATGATGAATCGTTCATTTTCGCGGCCTGTGAGCCTGTAGGGCCCCTGCCTTCCGTTTTCGCCCTGAAAGCTATTGGTGTTAAAGCGGCCTTTACTGATTGTGCCCGAAACATGAAACCTGTGTTTATCAGCCTGGTAGCCGAACATGATGCCCTGCACATTTCTGAATATGTTGCCAAACCGCATGCCTTTCGTTTGCAGGTTCATGTCGCCGAAAGTGGTGAAGTATCGCCCTTTGCGTAGCTGGATAAATATCCGGTCGAAGTCAGTAATCTGCTGCGTGGTGCCGCTGGGCTGTATGGGTATGTTTTCGTCGGAGAGTGCTGCACTAATTTCCAGGTCATTGCCCAGGTTGCCGTTAAGCTGTAGGCGAAAGTCGCTGTTCACGGCCAGGTCGCGGTCGGTGCCTACAGTTACTGCCCGTGAAATGCTTCCGCTGTACTGTAGCCGTGATAGATCAATCCCATCGGCCCTTGCGCTATCTGCGGGGCGGCGGTAGCGGTACATGCGCTCCATCTCCTGCAAAGTGAGGGGCCGTGTGCTGTCAGGCCGTGGCACTGCACGCAGGTTATACATACGGTAAGGCCGTGCATAGTCAAACTGCGCATACCCTGCTACAATGCGCTGCCCCCGCAGGCTGCTGTCTTGCAGCACAATGCAGCCCCGAAAATAGTCTATGTAATACTGGTCCGCGCGAAGCAGGCCCGTGCTGCCCCGCAGCTTTTCGGTAAAGGGTACCAGGTTGTCTTTACGCAAAAACAGGGTGTCACTAGGCAGGGCCGTGAGGGTGTCGGCATGCTGGTGCTGCGCATGCAAACTGCTTGCTGCTACCAGGCAGAGCAGGCCGCAGGCACAAGTGAAGCGGAACATCCCTATACCACTAAATAAAAACAGGCCAACGGTGCGCAGGCGGTTATGCGCGTGCACCCGGGGGGTTATCCCCTGCTTTTCCAACACGCGGGGGAGTAGCTTTGGGGAGGACATACACCGGGAAGGTGAGCGTAAAGGTAGTGCCTACCGCGGGTTCAGTAGTAAAGCTAATGCTGCCGCCCATGCTTTCTACCAGCCGTCGCGTTATGGCAAGGCCGAGCCCCATTCCTGAAGTTTTCGTGCTAAAGCTGGGCTCGAACACGCGGCTCTGCACAGCCTCAGGGATGCCAACCCCATTGTCAGCGATTGTGATGATGGCATCTACACCTTCCTGCACCAGCACTATTGCTACGAGGCCACGCTTATCAGGTGGCATTGCCTGCAGTGCATTTTTAACCAGGTTCATCAGCACGCGGTGCAGCTGGTCAGCATCGCCCAAAATGTGTATGGTATGTTGTGGCAGCTTGAGCAGCACCTCAGCTTCCTTGCTCTCGCTATATAAATTTAATACCTGCTGCAGGGCTTTGTTCAGTGCCACTGGGCTCTGCTTGGCTACAGGCATGGTGGCAAACTGCGTAAAGCTGCCTGCTATGTTGCTCAGTGTTTCTATCTCGTTTAGCAATGTGTTTGACACTTTCTCGATTACATTTTTATCGGCGCGGTCATTTTTCTGCAAGGTGCTCAGCAGGTGCTGTATGCTAAGCTTCATGGGGGTAAGGGGGTTTTTGATTTCATGCGCTATCTGCTGCGCCATCTGCCGCCATGCCAGTTCGCGTTCGTTTTTAGCCAGCTTCTCTTCGCTGTCTTCCAGCGATTGTAACATTTGATTGTAACTGTTTATGATGCTGCCTATTTCATCGTGGCTATTCCACTGTAGTGGCTCATTGCTCTTGCCAAACTTGGTAGTTTCTATTTTCTGCCGCAGCAGAAGCAGCGGCCGCGTGAGTGAGCGCGTAATGAAAATGCCCGCCAGAATAATGCCCAGCAACAGCACCACATACAGGTTTATCAGGTAGCCCACAAAGCGCTTAACCTGTGTTTCCATCACACTCTGCTGTGAAAGATAGGGCAGGTTCAGGTAGCCACGCTGCCGCCCCTTAAAGTCAAAGAGCGGCACAAAACCAGAAAAGTACTTCAGCCGACCTATCTGCTCTTCCACTATCAGTTCACGCTGGGTGCCCTTGCTTAGTTCGGCATAGGCTGTCGGGTTAATGTAAATTGAGGTGAGGGCAGTTTGATAAATTTTGGGGCGGGTAGTGCTAAAGAGCATGCCGCTCAGGTTATACAAATTAATGTCTGTATTCAGCAGGTTGCTAATTCTGTTAATAGTAGCTACACTTTGTGCCAGTGGGTAGCGGCCGCTGTTTATGTCTACCATAAACGTAGGGTCGTTCTCTAAAAAATCCGACACCTGGCGCAGGTTCTGCCGCAGGCTTTCTATTGCATCTTCTTGATAGAGACGTGTAAAAAGAGAGGAGCTCAAAAGCCACAGTGCCAGTAGCGGCAAGAAGCCAACCACGCCCATGAAAAACTGCAATCGAAAAACGAAATTGTTACGGAAAAAGGAGAGCCCGTCAATGTTTACACGGCGGATGAAACCAGGCAACAGGTACGCACCCAGCAACAGCATGTAGAAGTAGTAGAGGAATGAGAAAGCTGTAAGCTGGTCAAAGAGTGTGCGCTTGGGTGCGCGTATCATTACGGTGCGCTCGTCAGATACTTTTTTAATGTACTCAAACTCATCCTGGGTTTCAGTAAGGGTGCCTTCTGTGAGCGCGGGCGATGAGAGTACGATAGGGAATGAGTAATTGCCTTCATGCTTTTGAAGCACGCCGTTTTGATAAATACCGATGTGGTAGTTAGATTGTGGTATGGGTTTCTGGCGTAGGTTCTGGTCTATCAGTAGCTGTGGATAGAGCTTGCTGCTGGCAGAGAGTTTGGGGTGCATCTCTATCTGCAAAAAGGTTCTGCCCAGTGTGGGGTTATATACCGGGAAATAACCCACGTATATGTAGCGGCTCGCTTTTACATCGTAAGGCAGGTAAAAAAGCCTGTCGCTCAGGGTGCGCCCCTCGCGCTTGCGCTGGTAACTAAGGTCAGTGTAGTGGCGCAGGTCATACTGCGTGTCCAGGCGTTTGCCCTGTTCATCAAATGCAAACACCTGAAAGTCATATCCTTTAAAGTTTGTTATCAGGTGGTTGCTTACTATCTGGTTGATGGTTTCCTGTGGTATGGTTCCTGCATCCTTTTCGGTACGCACACTGTCCGTACTCCACAGGGTTCTGTCGTTAGATATATTTTCTATGACTTCATCAAAAATATACTCTGTGATAAAATCTTGCGAAATCGCAAACCTATCCGCATAATGGTCCAGTTGGCTTGCGGCGCCCTGCCGCAGGCTCTTCGAGATGCCCAGATTGGTAAGCGCTGCCATGACAGCCAGCAAGAGCAGGGCCGGCACCAGCCGGAACGACAGGCTCTCATCGCTTTCAGTATACAGGCGCAGACCCAGCGGGATGGCACAAAAGGCAAGGTAAGCGGGTATCTCGGCCCACTCTTCGTTCAGCAGGATTACGAGTGGCAGGCCGCCAAGCATGAAAAGCCATACGCGCTGGGGCGGCACATTGAGCTGGCGGCTGAGCCTCCGGCTAACACCTACCCAGAAATGCAGCCAGATGAAAATGCTTACAACAACCAACGCAACAGCGAGGTACAAGAACAGTGAATACAAATTCAGCCGGAACAGGTCGCTAAAATCGTAGGCTATTTTGCTGTTTAGTGTGAGTGCCTCAAAAAACTCAAAGAACCCATAAAAGCAGGCCAATGTGAAGCCCAGCAGTGCAAAGTGAAACACAAACCACCAGCTTACACCGTACTGCGCTATGTTATTCTCCATCTGCTCAGGGTCTATGGCGCGGTACAGGCGGTAGCTTATTGTAGCAAGTAGGATTGCATTGAGGAGCAAATCGCCCAGTGATGCATTCCACCCATTTAATGCAAGTAGTTCTGATGAAAAAAACTCCAGCTGCACATATCCATAAGGAAAATCAAACAACCATAGCAAGCAACGCGCGGACACAATCGCACCCAGAAAATACGCTTCAGCCTGGTAGCTCCCAGTCTGAAATGACTGACCATGGCGGTGTGTGTGTGCATACGCAGCGATGCAGGCTATGAAAAGCGCGGCCAGTATGCATACCACCGCTGCCAGCCGAATGGGAAAACGAAATGAAGAAAGATCTGGCAGCGAAACGCTGAATAGCGTAATGCCTTCACTGTCCTTTATGTTAATGCTTTGCTCTAAGGGTAGCAGAGAGAACCGCTTGCCAACGGTTTCCTTTTCCAGGCGATCGCTGCGGTTGAAACTACCCAAGTACACAAAGTCAGACAAGTGTTCATTTTTTATGGGGTACGCCACACGCAGCGGCAGCAACCTGAAATACACACAGCTGTCGGTTTTCAGTTTCAGGTTGTAAAAAACCATGTTGCGCTCAACAAAGATTTCGTTGAGCGGGTTTGCCAGTTGCTGCCGTATCACTTCAGCCGATGGCACATACTGCTGGCTGCTCCATGCACGCATGTCCCCCTTCAGCGATAAGCGTATCAGTATGTACTCGGGTATGCCAGATGCACGGTAGCCAGAGGCGGTTTCGGCTTGTGTTATGCGCTGCAGTTTCTCCAGGTCACTCTCAAAGTCCTGCTGCACACGTGCTTCTATACTTCTGACTAGCGCGTCATCGTCCTGGCTGGCATCCCATAACACGCAGAGTAAACCTCCAAGGAGTAATAGTGCAGCTACTGCCCAGAGTTTGTGCTGTTTTGATAGGGTGGCTATCTGCCTCAGGGAATGCTTCACCCCTGAAAGTATCAATTTTTAGGCATTCCACGCACCCTGCTGCGCCCATGCTGGCGCAGTTCCTGCTGCTGCTTCAGCACCTGATCCAACATTTGCTCAAACCGACTGAGCATGTAAAAGGGTACTTTCAGGTTACGGCGGCTGTAGGTGCTGCCTGAAACCTCCACCAGAAATGTGTACAGCGTGATGGGGTAATCAGAGTGTACGTAATAGTCTTTGATATGCTCCCAACGCAGCAGGTCATTGCTATCACCTGGGTTTGAGAGGCCATGCCGATGCAGGTAAATGCCGTCTAGCGTAACAAACTGTGTAAAGAAATTCTGCACAGCCAGGTAGAGCACGGTAATGCCCGTGAGCAACAGCAGGCAGTCTATGGTTAACCAGCGTAGATACGTTTGCTCCACATGAAATATCTGAATGCCATCTGCCTGGCCCATATAGCTGGCAAAGAAGAGGCATGCCATGACAAAGAGTACCAGGTTGGCAATGAACGCGAGAATGGTAAACACTACAATTTGTGGCCGCTTCCACATCAGAATCACCCCCTGAAAACGCCTGCGGTACAGCACCGAAATAAGATATACCACAGGCGCAAACCCCATGGCAAAAGCCATACTTAGCGTATTCAGGTTTTGAAGGGCTTGCATTTCGTTTGTTTGTGTTTTGAGCGACTATGCTAAAATAACGAAACGCATGCCAAGTATAGGGTACAGGTGTTAATTTTTATGAATCCAAACTATTGCTAGAGGCAATCCGTTCATTATCAGCCGCTATACTAATACACAAGCTCAGCGGTCAGATAATTTTTTACATAATCTGCAATTCCTGCCTCAAGGGTAGTAAAGGCTTTCGCGTAGCCAGCAGCCCGCAACTTGCCCATCTCGGCCTGCGTGTAGTATTGGTAGCTGTCGCGTATGTCGGCGGGGATGTCAATGTAATCGATTGCGGGCCCTACGCCCATGGCAGCAAATGTGCTTTCGGCCAGGGCCAGAAAGGTGCGGGCCTGCCCCGTACCCAGGTTGTATATACCGCTGTGCTTGCGGGTGGTCATCAGGTAGTGAATTACATCTACCACGTCTTTCACATATATGAAGTCGCGCAGCTGCCCGCCATTGGCATACTCAGGCCGGTGGCTGCGAAACAGCTTGAGTTTGCCTGTATCCTGAATTTGATGAAAGGCATGAAAAATCACGCTTGCCATTCTACCTTTATGGTATTCGTTTGGCCCATACACATTAAAAAACTTAAGGCCTGCCCAGAAGTACGGCGCACGCCCAGCGGCCACCTCGCCCAGCACCCAGTTGTCAAAGGTGTTCTTGCTTACGGCATAGGGGTTCTGTGGCATAAGCTTAGGGATGCCCGTGTGGTCGTCGCTAAAGCCCTGCTCGCCGCGGCCATAGGTGGCTGCGCTGCTGGCATATACAAGCGGTATCTGAAAGGCGCTGCAGATGCGCCACACGGCCTGGCTATACTGCACATTTAGCCGGTCAAACAGAGCGGTATCTTTCTCGCTGGTATCGGTGCGGGCACCCATGTGCAGCACGCACTGCACGGTGCGCTCTTTGCCCTCCAGCCAGCCGGCAAGCTCAGTTCGGCTGAGCAGCTCGCGGTAGGTTTTGCTGGCGTAGTTCCGGCGTTTGTCAGCACGGGTAAAGTCATCTACCAGCACCAAGTCATTAAAACCATCGGCATTGAGGCGGGCGGCCAGCACACTGCCGATGAAGCCCGCGGCACCAGTAATTACTATCATGGGGCAAAGTTCAGGAATAAAGCAGCATCGTGGGCACGTTTGTATCACCCTGAAAACCCCATTTGCATGCATGCCGCCATTCGGTAACTTGTGTGCGCAATAAGCCCCCCACCCCCTCATCATACTACCTCTATGTTTGGCTTCAAGTACATCCGGTTTGAAAGCACCACCTACGTAGTGCATTACAGCGGCGGCAAAATCGTGAAAGAAGGCCGCGGCCTTTCATTCATGTATTTCGCGCCAACGTCGTCTATCGTGGCCATCCCGATGGGCAGTGCGGACATCCCATTTATCTTCACCGAAAGCACCTCAGACTTTCAGAGCATAACCATTCAGGGGCAGATTACATTTAAGATAGAAAGCCCCAAACAACTGGCGGAACTGCTGGACTTTACCGTGGACAGAAAGGGACGCTACATCAAAGAGGATTTTGAGAAGTTGAACCAACGCCTGGTGAATGAAGCGCAAACGGCAACCAGCGCCTACATACAAAGCCTGCCACTAAAGCAGGCTGTGCGTAGTGCCAAAAACATAGAACTCAAAATAGCCGAGGGCCTACAGGGCAGCGCGGCCGTGCAGAGCCTGGGAGTGAAACCGCTAAGTGTAAACGTGGTGGCTGTGAAACCCAAGCCTGAAATGGAGCGCGCCATGGAAGCCCAAACGCGTGAAGCGCTGCAGCAGGAAGCTGACCAGGCCATCTTTGAGCGGCGCAACTTTGCGGTGGAGCAGGAGCGAAGAATAAAGGAGAGTGAGTTGAGCACAGAGATAGCAGTAGAAGAAAAGAAGAAGGCCATTTCAGAGAAAAAGCAACAGGCAGAGGTGATGGCCGCCGAGAACGAGCGCCGTCTGCGCGAAATGAAAATGCAAGCTGACATTGCGCTGCAAGAGCAGAAGATGAAAGCCGACCTTGCCGTAGAAGAAAACAACCGCAAGCAGCGTGAAATCAAGATTCAGGCTGACATTGCGATAGAAGAGCAGCGCCGCAAACTGGTGGACGTGAACATAGAAAACGACCGCAAGCTGGCCGAGAACAAACTGAAGACACTGCGCGACAGCCTGGAGGCGTATAAGGGTACGGACTGGAAGACGCTGATGGCCCTGAGCGGCAGCGGCCCAGGCCAGAACATAGCCGTAGCCTTTAGAGAGCTGGCTGAGAAGGCCGACAAGATAGGCACGCTGAACATCACGCCAGAACTGCTGGAGACGCTGATGCGGCCGCAGGCCCAGAGTAACAAGTGAGCATACACATAGTAAGACAATCTGACTATGTCGGGCTTTGAGAACGCCATCATCGTAGTAGGCAAAACGCGGCTGAAGCAGCTAGAGGAGCGCTTTGGCACGCGGGCCAATGCGGAGTTTTACATCGGGCAGCAGGCCAAGACAAGCTTTGTGCAAAAAGGTGTAGGTGGTGGTGCGGCAGCAGCAGCACCCATGAAAGCCAAAAAGCTGGGCCTACGCGCAGAGCAGGTGCAGATGCTGAATGAAATACAGCTTAGCAAAGATGCAGAGAAGGAATCGAAAAAAGCATTTCAGCTGTACCGGGATGAGGAGGCACAGTTTACTGATGTGCTGGAGCAAGTACACCGCACCCTGCAAGGCCAGCTTAAAGTAAAACTGCTGGAGCGACAGTACCTGACCAGTTATATTTTTAGTGAGAAAGATTTGGTAATTGTACTGGGGCAAGACGGGCTGGTGGCGAATACCGCCAAGTATGTGAAAGGCCAGCCCATCATTGCCGTCAACCCCGACCCCGAGCGGTATGATGGCATCCTGCTGCCCTTTAGTGCCAGTACCTATGCCGGTGCTGTGCAGCGCGTAATTGCAGATAAGTATGAAGCGGAAGACGTGTGCATGGCCGAAGCGAAGCTGCAAGACGGGCAGCGCCTGCTGGCTTTTAACGATCTCTTCATAGGCCCCAGCACGCACACCTCAGCGCGGTACAAGCTTACGTTTAATGGCAATAGCGAACAGCAGAGCAGCAGCGGAATCATCGTGAGTACAGGTGCGGGCAGCACGGGCTGGCTGAGCTCGCTGCTGAACATGGCGAATGGTATACAAGAATCTTTTGCGGGGGCGTATGAAAAACGTGGCGATGCCGAAGGAACGGATGCCGTGCAGGCAGCAGTGGAAATGAACCGCAGCGACCCGCGGCTGGTGTTTGTGGTGCGCGAGCCTTTTCGCAGCAAGACCAGCGATGCGGACACCGTGATGGGCGTACTGGCCGAGGGGCAGACGCTGGAACTGGAAAGCTACATGCCGACGAACGGCATCATCTTTAGCGATGGCGTGGAAAACGATTTCTTAAAGTTTAACAGTGGGAGTGTGGCCACAATAGGCGTGGCGGCGGAGAAGGCGCGGCTGGTGCGGGGGTGATAGAACAACACTTTTACTATTTTTGCAGAAACCCAAAACCCCTTAGTAGTATCATGTGGAAGTTTTTTCTTATTTCGCTTATTGCTATCTGCATTTTTTCAAGTGGTAATGCACAAGAGAAGAAGAGCAAAGGAGGTGAGCTGATGGTAACAGGTGGAGCACTTGCAAACTTCATTGGTGGGGCTCAAGCAAGTTACGGAGCACTTACACAAATTTCGTATTTGGCAGTGCTGTCAGAGTCGGTAGGCCTAGGCCCCTCTACAGGTTTTGTTTATACCCTAAATAGTAATACAGGTAATATTGGTTCATCTACTGTAGTGCCTTTGATGCTTGCGTGTCATATTACACCAGGAACCAGCACTTTCAGATTCTTCATTGGGCTTGAAGCAGGATTTGGAATTTGGAACAGGCAAGAAAGAGCAACTACAGGGTTTTTTTCTACAAATAGATATCCAGCTGGTTCTGGTTTAACTTTTGCAGGAAACTTAAAGCTTGGCTTTAAGGCAAAACTTTCTGATAAAGTTGACTTTGTATTTCATGGTGGGATGCTCTATGTTCCAGTTACCCCAGAAGATTTTAAGATCGCTTCAATACAAGGGGGCTTAAATTTCAAGTTTAATAAGCAATAGAAATACAGGCTACTCAGATTCCCATTTTCGTAGGAATGGCGGCCCAGGTATGCGCTTACACTTGAATCGTTGTAATTTGCGTTCATAAGCAAATGAACGCAAACCCCAACCGCGCAATCCAAATACAAGACCTCGGTCAGATGCCCTATGCCGAGGCATGGGAACTGCAGAAGGAAATGCTGGGAGCGACCGTGGCGCGCAAAGTGGCGAACCGAGACCTGCCGCCGGAAGCGCAAGTGCCCACAGACAACTACCTGCTGTTGGTGGAGCACCCGCCCGTATATACCCTGGGCAAGAGCGGCAATGCCAGCAACCTGATTTGGGATGAAGCCGAACTGCAACGTCAAGGAATCAGCTACTACCATGTGGAGCGGGGCGGAGACATAACGTATCATGGGCCTGGGCAGCTGGTGGCCTACCCCATATTTGACCTGGAAAATTTTTTTACCGATATACACAAATACTTACGGTTGCTGGAAGAGGCGGTGATACGCACGCTGGCACATTACGGGCTGGCGGCAGGGCGCATCGAGGGGCTGACGGGCGTGTGGGTGGATGTGGCAGGATTGCACCCGCGCAAGGTATGCGCCATGGGCATCAAGTGCAGCCGCTGGGTGAGCATGCACGGGCTGGCGCTGAATGTGAACACGAACCTGGCACACTTTGGCGGCATCGTGCCGTGCGGTATAGCAGACCAAAACAAGGGCGTGACGAGCCTGCAGGCGGAGCTGGGTAGAGAGGTTCCCTTACAGGATGTTAAGGAAATATTGGTACGGGAGCTGGCGGCGTGCTTTGGTGCGGCAGTGCTTTCAGCACATTACTCTTGACCTGTTGTTGAAGTGCTGTCCGCAGCTACTATACGAAATGCTGCTGTGGGTAGTACAATGTAGGCTTTGTTCATTATAGCCCTCTCTACCCGAACCAATTTTCTTGGTTTACCTTGTTTTTCTAATTCGCTATTTGTTATTAAATCTCCAATATCTCTGTAAATGAAATCGTACTTATAGTACAATGTATCATGCTTAAAGGTGGTGTAGCTATGTATTGCCCCACCTGCATCTCCCTCATTTTCTGATAATAGCAATCTGGTTTTGGGCTTTTTACCATCTTGGCTTAGGTACAGCCAAATCCCATCCCCATTAACATTTTTATGCAGGACGAAAACATAATATAGACCCTTATAAAAAGTAACCTCTACAGGATGTACTGACTGTTCATAGCTATTCTTTGTTAAAGCACAAGCCTGTTCAGCGCTTAAGGTCTTCATTTTAGAACCAACATTGTTGTTTAAACTCTCTTGTAACTTTTGAACATCATAAACGGAGTTTGATGCATCCTTATAGTAGCATAATTTTTTTATTTCTGCTATGTTCATTTCTTCTTTACCAGTACACTCATGTTTAAGCTCTTGCTTGATAAAATGCTTGCTTAGAAGAGCCTTCTCGCTTTTATTTTCCCGTGAATCTTTGTTGGTCAAGGCTGAACAGAGTGTGCAGAAACAAACACACAGAAATATATATCGAAACATATTACATGTATTAAAAGCTACACCTTCACCCTAGTCCCATTAATCCGCACACTGTCGCGCACCTCAAAGCGGGTGCCGTTCCATAGAATGGTCTTGGTTTCGCTGTCGCTCTTGCGGTACTGCTGGGGTTTGCTTCTCTGCATACTCATGGTATCTTCCACACCGGATACTTCCATTTCATAATTGACAATGCTCGTTTCCACGTTGTAGGTACTGGCATTTTTAATGCTCACGGTTTCTTTGGTTTCATAACCACCACCATCGCCCCCCATTGCGCTATGGTACCCTATGCGGCGCGTAGCAAGCCAGTTGCCCTTGCTATCTACTACGGCTATTTTCAGTTCTTCTTCGGCATCGGGGCCCAGGCTCCCATTGAAGCCATAGAGCAAAATGTGTTTGCCATCTGCCTCGCCCAGTTTGGCCACAGGGAAAGCGAGCGCATAAAAGCGCGAACCGATACCCATGTTTTCGTTTAAGAATAGGCTGGCAGCCTCTACGTCTAGCGTGTGGCTGTAACCGGCGCGGGCCTGCTGCTCAAACAGTTTGGCTACCTCATACTTTGCGGGTAGTGTTGCGGCGGGGAATTGCTTGAGGAAATCGTCAAAACTGGGTTTGCCAGTTTCGCGCTCTTTGCAACCAACGACCAAAAGCAACAGCAGGGTGATAAAAACCAGATTGCGCATAGGGAAAGATTCAACGGCTAGTACACTCAAAACTACAACAAAGGCCTGAACAATGAAGGCGGGTGTGTTGTAAATTGCCAGCAAACCCTGAACCATCCATGCCACTGTACCATACCCTGGGGCAGATACCCCACAAACGCCACACACAATTTCGTAAACCCGACGGCACGCTATATGCCGAAGAGCTGGTAAGCACCGAGGGCTTCAACGATGTGTACTCGCTGGTGTACCACCTATACCCACCTACCCGCGTGAAGCACATAGGGGAGGCGGTAAACCTAACTCCTAAAGTGGCAGTGGCACGCAACATGCAGCACCGCAGCCTGCTGGGCTATAACACTGCGCCGCAAGACGACTACCTGCAGAGCCGCAGCATAGCCCTGACCAACGCCGACTGTCAGATCATTTTTGCGGCGCCCCGCAAAAGCATGGAGTACTTCTATAAAAATGCAGAAGCCGACGAGCTGGTGTTTGTACACGAGGGCACAGGCACCCTGCTTACGGGTTATGGCGAGCTGAAATTTGGGTATGGAGACTACATACACATCCCACGCGGCATTATACACCAATTCCAGTTTGACACACCGAATAACCGGCTGTTCATCGTTGAGAGTTTCTCAACGATACGCTACCCCAAGCGGTACCTGAACCGCAGCGGCCAGCTGCTGGAGCATGCGCCCTTCTGCGAGCGCGACATTCGCCTGCCGCAAAACCTGAAGACGCACGACGAACAGGGCGACTTTCTGGTACAAATCAAAAAAGAGCAGCACCTGTACCCCTACACCTATGCAAGCCACCCGTTCGACTTCATCGGCTGGGATGGCTGCTGCTACCCTTCTATTTTCAGCATACACGACTTTGAGCCCATTACCGGGCGTGTGCACCAGCCGCCACCTGTGCACCAAACCTTTGAGGCGCACAACTTTGTGATATGCAGCTTTGTGCCGCGGCTGTATGACTACCACCCCCAGAGTATACCTGCCCCCTACCACCACAGCAATGTGGAAAGTGATGAAGTGTTATATTATGTAGATGGCGACTTCATGAGCCGCAAGCATGTAGTAAAAGGCCAGATTACGCTGCACCCCATTGGCATCCCCCACGGCCCACACCCAGGCACGGTGGAGAAAAGCATCGGCGCAAAAGAAACAAAAGAACTTGCGGTGATGGTGGACACTTTCCGCCCGCTGATGCTGACAGAAGCGGCAATGCAGATAGAGGATAAGGAGTACTTTAAGAGCTGGATGGCGTGATGAATAAAGATTTAGAAAAGGAATCTAATGAAGACGATTTGCCATTAATAATTGGCGGAATTATTGTTGTATCACTTTTTGCATACTTGTTTTTCGACTTTCAAAATAGAATGCCTGGTAACTTTCACGATTGGGCTGAAGCAATGGCCGCAATTGCTACAATTATAGCAGTAGCAGCAGTCTACCAGGAATACAATAAGGCTAATCGACAAAAGCGCCAAGAGTGGGTATCAAAACTGCATGAACGTTTTTATGCAAATGGTAGTTACTCAGAAGTTCGCAAAATACTGGACTGGTCATTTCCGGAGGATAAAGATATTAGAACTATTAAGAGGTCATGTGAAGAGGAGATGAAAGGAATTAAAAATGGTATCTATACGGATGCTGAGATGATATTGGTTGAGAAATTTCATGATTACTTAAACTTTTTTCTATATATATCAGTTCTATGGAAAGATAAATTTCTTTCAGATGAAGACATATGTCAGTACTTTAAGTACTATTTAAATATATTGTCTAGATATAAGTTTATCATAGATTATATAAGTGATGAGGAGCAAAACTTTAAACCAGTAGAAAAACTAATTACCAGGTTTGATAAAGAACATAAGTAGTAGTTTTAGCTAGTTCAAAAAATGAGTAAAGAACTATTATTTGTTTATGGAACACTGCAGAAAAAATATAGAAATAAATATGCAAGGATGTTAAGAGCAAACTCTGAATTCGTTGGCTATGGAGTCACAAAAGGTATACTAGTTATTTTAAGTCAATATCCAGCTTTTGTTGAGCATGGGGGAATTGTTGGGCCAGTTACGGGGGAGGTATATAAAATTAGGGCTCCTGTCAAAGTGTTTAAAGAATTGGACACATATGAAGGCTCCGAATTCAAACGAGAATTAATAAATATAAATATGGAGAGCGGAGAGAAAAAGAAGTGTTGGATATATAAGTATGTTAATGGCGTAGATGGGCTTAGCATTATTAAGTCTGGTGACTATAATGAATATAGAAATAGCCCTAAAAAGTAGGATAGAATTAATATCCCATGTAACAAGTCTTTTACGGTTTAAACCCACTCTGTTTAAAAATGTCATCGTAGTCAGTGCGCCTTACAAGCTGCCCTAGCGTAACCTCAGGATGGCGCTGCATGTACTTCTGCACCAGGCGCCAGCCCAGGTACGCACCCAGGCGGCCCGGGCTTTCTTGCGAGAGGCCCCGGGTATAGGGGGCATCAACGAGCCAGTCTCTGTATTTCAGGTAATCGGTGCTGTGCAGCAGCGGTATCATTTTGTTGTAGGCTTCGGGCAGATAGTTCTCAGCAAACTTGAGCTGCGCTGCACTGTAAGCCCAGCGGGTGCTATCAGGCACATGGGGCAGTAACTGCTGCAACACATAGGCGCGAATGCCGGTGTGCACCAAGTGATGTACCAGGGTCGGGCGTGTCTTGGGGTTGAGCGGGAGATGTAGCCGATCGATGTAAAGCTGCATTACATCTACGGGCATATAGGCGGGGGTGCAGCGTGCCCGCACAAACTTGGGTATATCAGGCGGGTAGAATTTGAATGCGGGCCCTAGCCAGTAATGCAGGCCAATGCCCAAGTGGTTTCGGCTCAAAAAGCGGGGGTCCATGGTGGCCTGGCCAGGCATGCTGTAACCCGTGATGTAGGTATATACGGGCGGAATGGGCGCATCAGGAAAATAATGTTTCAGCCGCTGAAGACCCGGTGTTAACAAACTATCAAAATTAAAACCTGCTGGATACTTCAGTAGTACGCTGTCAATCAGGGCAAGGGTGGGTTTGTCTGCGGCGAAAGCAATCAGGTCAGGTGCCAGGCTGGCGTCAGTAGCGGCGCTGTCGTTGTCCAGTAGTTCGCCATAAAATGCGCGGTAGGGTTTTAAATGCTGGTTGTAAATCGATTGAGCATCGGGCTTGGGGCCGCCTGCCCGTGCAGCGCGGCCAACAGCCTGCAGGGCCAGCTCCGTGCGGTGTACAGTGAGTTTGACTTTGGGCAGTTTGGCATCGGTAGCAGTATGTGTTTGCTTATCTGGTGTGCAGGCATTGAGCAGTACCATCAATACAGCCCCAGCAATCAAAGGAGTGCGCATCATGCTGCAAAAATAGTGTGTGAAGCTTGGCAAAGTGGCGCTACACTGATAGGTTTGGTAAAAAAGATTGTTATGCGATATCTCTGTATCCTGTTCTTGGTAGTGCTTTTCGCGATTACCAGTTGTAAGCGTAAAGGGCTGGCAACAGACGAACACCATGCCGATAGCATCGTTGCGGCTGTGGATACAGTAAAAGCCAAAGTAACAGAAGCCCCTCTAGCAGCAAACCAAACGGAAAGCTTTGACTACAAAGGGGCCTACACAATAGCAGATACGCTAAAATCAGGCACCGCTGAAATGTATGGCGGCTGGTACAATTACATTTTGAATAAGGATGTCACACTGGTGCTGGATTGCAGCCAGGATGGTGGCGCGGTAATGGTGGATAAGGGCAGCCAGAACGAGTTGGTTAAAGACCCTAAGGGTGGGATAGAGTTTGGAGAACATGTAGAATACAATGAACTCAATGCGATACCTGTGCCTATCAATAACGGATGGGCCTACTTACCAATGACAGTACCCGAAGGGGGGTAAATGGCTGAGAATTTTATCTGCTTGTTTGTAACGCTAAACCAGCAGGGTAAGAATTATCGAAGTGTGCTGGCGTGGCGAATTCCAGCAGGGGAACCTTCAGCTGATTCCCTCACAAAAGCCAAAGCAAACGTATATGTGTGCGGTATTGCCCTGCAGCCTGGCAAACATGCCAACCCCTGTAAGTAATCAGGAGACTTAAACGGAGTGGGGTGCTGTAAGCGAATCGTTTAGCAATAGATTCATAGTAGTTTCTATGCGCTGCCAGTTTCGCTGAACATCTGCCAGCGTAGCGATGCCGAGCATGATGCCGATGGTGCCCAGCACCAGCACCGTGCCAATACCAAAGCCATTGTCTCTGTCGCCTGTTGTTAGCGCAAGCGTGATGAAGAGCAACCAGCCCGCAATCCAGCAGCCTACAAATAGGTGCGCATAACTGCGATAGGTGTAGGATACAGTTACCTTACTACCTGGCTTGGCAGGTTCAGCACTCAGTGTGATAGTAGGTACACGCCAGCCTGTATCGGCTGCTTTCTGGTTCCAGCTTTCCTTGCGTGGCGTGAAGTGGAAAATATGCTCATCTTCTTGCTTCACATCATAGTGTACTACACGCTCGGCGGTTTTGTAACTGAACCACTCCAGCATATTCAGCAGGCCCACCTCATAGGTAAACACCCAGTGGGTATGTAGCAAGGCGTTTGCTACCTGGGTGGGTGTAAGCGGGCTTGATACAGTTTGCAACATGTATGAATTAAAACCGAGAAATAACGGGTGGCTTGGAATGCAAATCTAGATGAGCGGGGCAAAGTATGATATAAGCGTACTACCTCCCGCCCGCGAGGGGCTTGAATCTGGCCACCCTTAAACTTTCCAAGGGTTAATAAAACGAAGCCCGGCAATACGCTGAAAATCCTTCTCGTCGTTAGTCAGCAATGTAAGGTTGCTCGCAATTGCTGTAGCCGCAATAATCGCATCAGGCATCTTGATGCGGTTGCCTTTTCTGATTTGCACGCACATTGCAACTACCCTGTTGTCAATGTTTAGAATGCTACAATCGTTCAAAAATGCCAGTACTTTGGTTTCGGTCTCTGCATGCGTCTGCCAACATAGCAATTCAATTTGTGAGACAATGGAAAGCGTAGGAATCGCGTCTATGATCTCATCCATGAACTGTGTGCTCGAAGGCGGGAGAGAGGCGCTCAGGTAGTCAGACACTACATTGGTGTCTATCAAATACTGCTCCATTCCGCTCTCATTTTTTCGCTGTGCACCTTTAGCTGCTCCCCTTCTGCGGCAGTAAGCATGCCCCTATACTTCTGGGATAGCTTTACCGCATGTGTAGCACGATCATCGGTTTCTGTTTTCAACACCCGAATGATTTTCATTTCTTCCAGGTCCTGTAAAAGGCTGGCGGCTTTCTCGTGTGTAAGCTCAATGAGCAGGGTTTGCATGGTGCCGTCGAATTTGTAAAGGTAAGATACTATAATTTTGGGTAGATGGTGCCCAAACGCACGCGATTCCCATAACAAAGTCAAGCGGCTCTGGTTATGATTTTGTAGGGTTCGCTAGGGCGGTGATGCGACAGGAGCCGCGCGGACGGGGTGGCGTGGTGCGTACATGCGGATTACAAATCCGCAGTATCTAGCGTTCGACATGCCCGGCAGAACATGTCGAACAGCGACGCAGCCTCGCGCGGACGAGGGGTCTCTTAGCTAACAGTCTATATCAAATTTGACCAACTGCCCGTCAAGCCGCTTTATAGTAATAATGGATGATCCCTTTTCTTTGAACAGGCTGTCAAGAATATTGTTACTTCTGTAAAGCGCATCATACATTTTCCCTGCTTTATCGTAATCGTATGCTAAGCTATTACAACATCCCGCCGCAAGCAATAACTTTTCGCCGGAATCCAACTTTACAATAGCACCTATCGTCCTATACTTGTGGTATTTCTGCCAAATAACACCTCTTAATGATCTATTTTTTAATCTTGCTTTTTCTTCATGACAATCTACAGTACCTAAACCACAGCTTGTAAGTATCAAGAAAACAAAAAGTAAAATATATTCCTTCATACCCCTGTCCGCGCGAGGCTGTGCCTCGTGCGTTTTACAAATGTAGCATTTGCTACGATACCTGAAGGGGGCAGTATTTACAACATGTACTGTACCCCCTGTCCGCGCGAGGCTGTGCCTCGTGCGTTTTACAAATGTAGCATTTGCACGATACCTGAAGGGGGCAGTATTTACAACATGTACTGTACACATAGGCGTCAGCTTCATGCACCAACCCTGCTTTCCCCCCCATGTCCGCACGAGGCACAGCCTCGCGCGGACGGGGGGCATTGGGCACTGCCTAGCGCGGACGGGGGATACAACTTCCAGGATATAATTTTTCAGTTATAACTTGACGGTCAATTATGTAAACCTTTTTAACAAACATTTTTTTAGACATAGAATAATAAAATACAAAACGGCAATCACCGTCCATGCCAAGAGGGGAGTTCTTGCCCGCTACTTTTCTAAGAGTGTCTTCTCCCATGCCCTCATCCGCCACAAGTGAATCTTTAACAAAAGAAATAGAATCTGGAATTTGACATTCTAATAATAGTGGTAAAAAAAAATTCTCAGAAAGAGGTGAGGCTCTTTCTATTAGTCCAGTTTTCTCTCTTATTAGTGTGGAAAAAGAAGAGTTTAGCTCCATTCTTTCTGAAAGAATGGGAAGTTTTATATTAATACTATCTGAATAAAAAGTTTGGTACAAAGTATCATTAGCAAACGTATAAACATATGAAAAACTTCCCGCTCCGTTTTTGAATTTATATGTAACCGTATCAATAAACCCTCTATTTGCTTTATTAGTTCGCGCTAAAATGATATCAAATTTTGTCGTGTCTTCGCTTGTTAAAGGATAGGGGTGAATTATTACCCTTTCTCCATTGAATTGATATCTGTTAACATCGCCCTGGACCCGTTGACATGCTGAAACTAGCAACAGGCAAATAAGTAGAAATATATTTAGAAAAATTCTATGAGTCATACCAATTTGCACTCACGATACCTGAAGGGGGCAGTATTTACAACATGTACTGTACACATAGGCGTCAGCTTCATGCACCAACCCTGCTTTCCCCCCCATGTCCGCACGAGGCACAGCCTCGCGCGGACATGGGGGGTATAATCACCTTTCTGAATAATATGTTGAATCTATAAAACATAGCCCTTTACTTTGAGTAGTCTTGTGCACTAAGTACCCTTTGCCTGAGTCAGGATTCAACTTAATCTTAATACAACAAGGTGTAGCATAACTTTCTCGAAAAATAATTGTGGTTGACTTTTCGTAATTTAAATAAAATTGTTCAAATGCACCGCTTGTAAGCTCAAAGTTAAAACCATAAGGTGAAACGCCTTTACTCATATCAATATTTTGTTTTTTCCACACAGAGTCTCTTGCACTAATAAAATTATTCAATCGTCTAAGATATCTGTCTGAGAAAATGTTTGTTGTTCTAACAAATTCTAGGTATTTCATTTTTGCATCTTCATTAAGGCTAGTCGGTACCGTGTTAATATTCATAAGCTTATACTGCAATTTAATCAAAGAGTCATAATTCGATTTATGCCAGTTCAAGAATTTATCCGCCAAGCTTTAGCATTCTACGCACTCTACACTATTACTACCTTCATTTTCGTTTGAATTTTTTTGGGCTTTTGTACACCCCATCAATACACAGAAAAAAAGGCAGATAACTATGTAAACGATAAAGAAACAAACTTTTTTCATACCACTTAATTTGTCTTCTTGTAAGGTATAACACTTGCAACATGATAAGGGTTATCCCACGTCCGCGCGAGGCTGTGCCTCGTGCGTTTTACAAATGTAGCATTTGCTACGATACCTGAAGGGGGCAGTGTTTACAACAGGTACTGTACCCAAAGGCTTCGGGTTCGGTCTTCTAGTCCGCACGAGGTACAGGCTTCCCGCTACGCGGGATAAACTAAGCCAGGCATCCGCCAAGCGACACGCTCGCGGGTTTTCACGAGTTAAAATGGAGTAGTCTTGTATTTTAATAAATACCACTTCCCTTTTATTAACTTAAAATAATAACCCCTGCCAGTTGCAGGTTGTTCTGAAACATACTCAGAAATAGCTTGTAAAGAATCTACATAAGCCGTGTCACGAATGTAGTTCCCCACTCTCAGTTTAAAATTCAATGGAATTTCGTCCTTTCCCCAAAGTGTGTCCTCAAAAACTAAGGTATCTTTTACGCTAAAAGGATCTCTCTTCAAACCAGCCACTTTTCTCCCTTGTAACGGGTAGAGAATTCTCTGCTGCTGAAAAATTGAGTCATTAAAAAAAGAATCAGCAAACATTTCAAATTTTTCACTATTATTATATGGTATAGCCTTAGAGCTTGCTTTTTGCTTACAACAACAAGCCAGACATAGAATAAACAAATAGTACAAAATAGTTATATTAAGTTTTGAAATCATTATATTATATGAAAGACTTTAATTATTCCTGAATGTATTTCCAGTGTAATTTAAAATCGGCCCCCACGCACGCGCGAACCTGTAGGCTCGTGCGCTGTCCGCGTGAGCCTCCTGGCTCAGTTTGGGTTCATTGGCTGATTGCATATTAGTGCTTTGCTGGAGTCAAATATACAGGATGCGCGTGGACGCTCGACTTTTTGCTGCGCACGAGGCACAGCCTCGCGCGGACGAAGGGACTCAGCTTCGCGCGGTAGAGGGGTCTCTTAGCTAACAGTCCATATCAAATTTAACCAACTGCCCGTCAAGCTTCTTTATAGTAATAATGGATGATCCCTTTTCTTTGAACAGGCTGTCAAGAATATTGTTACTTCTGTAAAGCGCATCATACATTTTCCCCGCTTTATCGTAATCGTATGCTAAGCTATTACAACATCCCGCCGTAAGCAATAACTTTTCGCCGGAATCCAACTTTACGATAGCACCTATCGTCCTATACTTGTCGTATTTCTGCCAGATAACACCTCTTAATGTTCTATCTTTTAATCTTGTATTTTCTTCATAACAATCTATAGTACCTAATCCACAGCTTGTAATTATCAAGAAAACAAAAAGTAAAATATATTTTTTCATACCCCTGTCCGCGCGAGGCTGTGCCTCGTGCGTTTTACAAATGTAGCATTTGCTACGATACCTGAAGGGGGCAGTATTTACAACAGGTACTGTACACATAGGCGTCAGCTTCATGCACCAACCCTGCTTTCCCCCCCCCCATGTCCGAGCGAGGCTGCGCCTCGTACATAGTCCGAATCTTGCGTTTGCAACATGCATGAATTGTAGCCAGGTAACAATCTGTGCCTTGAAAATTAAGTTTCGATGCGCAAGATAAACGATGATCTAAGAGCGCTACGCAATGATTGGATTAAGTAAGTATTGCATACTAAAACAGCCAGCGCAAGGATGCGCTGGCTGTAAGATGGAGCGGGAAACGGGGCTCGAACCCGCGGCCTTCAGTTTGGGAAACTGATGCTCTACCAGCTGAGCTACTCCCGCATAAAGTGCAAAAATAACAATTTCCTGTCTAGGTTAATCATTCTGCTTCCAAGGCTGCTTTGGCCCGCTGTAAGGCTTCGCGATGGGCTGGTGTCATTTCAGGGTAGCTCAGGTTCATCGCCTTAAAGGCATCTGCCATGATCTGCGCTACCGCATAACGCGTAAACCATTGGTTGTCTGCAGGGATGATTTGCCAGGGTGCGTGCTCGGTGGCCTTAGTTATGAAAAAGTAAGGCAAGCAAAGCGCGCTTACCTGATTGCCCTCAGTTCTTCCCAATTTCACGGCGTAGCGCAGGCCCAACCCGTTTAGTGAGAAGTGGTGAAAATCAGAAGTTACCTTTTCTTAAGTTGCTTCACAAGCTTTAGTGTTTCTCTAGTCTTATCCAAACAGGCTTCAAAGAATGGTTCGCTTTCCTCAAAATTTACGCTCATCAATAAGCAACAGTTTTGGAAGTGAGTACTTTGCACCAGTTCCATCAACGCTACTTTATCTAATGGCCTTTTGGGTATTCCAGCAAATGCTTTTGGGAAATGTTCTTCAATGAGCCCCCTAAAAAAAACAGATTTATATGTGATAGGCCAAATGTGTTGTGTGTAATCGTATTGCTGGTGTTGCCATACGTAGTTTGTTCTTTCGTGTAAACTGTCCAGCACGTGCAAGTAAGCACGTAGCTTGGGCTTTAAGATCCTATAATGTCCAGCACTGCTTATCTCAGTTAACGCACTATTGTGCCTTTTGTAATAAGGCATATTATTTATGAAGCTAAGGCCATGCTTTAAGAAAGTATCAGGAATTGAATTGGGTACATGAACTACCTGCATGAAAGCACGCCCAGCTTGAAATCTTCCTCTCTCACCTTCAATAAATTCAACCAAGTTTTTTTCATCAGACTCCAAATCCACCTGCAGTTGCTTCAGGTACTCCTGTTCAATACCAATATCTTCCCAGTTCTTAACATGCCCATTAATCCATACGGATATAGTTATACCCAGTACAATGAGGACAAGCTCTATGGCATATTGATGCCACTTTGTGGTGCCCCACTTCCAGTTTCTAAAAAACAAACGCATGGCCTAATTTACTAGGCCATGTGTTTTGGTGCAACCCCTACTGGTTACTTTTTAGCTGGAGTGTTCGCGCCAGGTACCGCGGCAGGCTTGGCCTCAGCGTTTTGCAGCAACCCCTTGTAGCGTACTGGGTCTTTCAGTAAACTGATGGCGGCCTTCAGGTCTTCGTCATATCCGAAGCTATTTTCGCGCTCGCCCGCTTTGCCGTGGTAGCGGTTCACGATGTCTTGCGCGAGCAGGCGGCTGATTTCGGCCTTGTGCGTCCAGATGTCGTTGGCGGCTTGCTTTTTCAGTTCCGCACTCAGCACATCCACCTGCGCGCCCAGCTGCGTAAGGTAGCCTTCTTTTTTAAGCTGGTCTTTCAGTGTAGCCACCTGCGTTTCAGCGCGGGTGCTGAAATGGAATTGTCGCTCCTGCGTAAAACGAACGAACTCTGCATACAGGGCATCGTCTACTTTAAACTCCTTGGCGGCGGCAAGTGTGGGGTGCTTGTGGCGGTACTGCGTGGCAAAGTCGAACATGTGGTACTGGGTGCGCAGGTCGAAGGCCACTTTGTGGTACTCCGTTTCGGGCACTTTCACGTCAGGGTCTATGCCGCCTGCATCCAGCACGGTGCGGCCCGCGCGGGTTTTGTAGGCCTGCTTCAGGCTGTCTGCGCGTTTTACCACGCCGCCCGTTTCATCGTCGTGTTTGTAATCTATGGCCTGTATGCAGCGGCCGCTGGGGGTGTAGTAGCGTGCGGTGGTAATCTTGATCTGTGACTGGTAGCTGAGGGGGCGCGTGGTTTGCACCAGCCCTTTGCCGTAGCTCTTACGGCCTACTACCACGCTGCGGTCCAGGTCTTGCATCACGCCAGCCACGATCTCGCTGGCACTGGCGCTGCCACCATTCACCAATACGGCCACGGGCGTTTCGGTATCCAGAGGCACGCTCTCAGCAAAGAAGGCGCGGTTCTGGCCTTCCATGCGGCCACGCGTTTCTACCACGCGCTCACCCTGCGGGATGAACAGGTTGGAGATGCCGATGGCTTCAAAAAGCAAGCCGCCGGGATTGCCGCGCAGGTCTATGATGATGCCTTTCAGGCCGCCGCTCTGCTGCTTCATTTTCTCGATGGCCTGCTTCACTTCCAGGTGGGCATCTTTGGTAAAGCCAGTGAGCGCCACATATCCAATGTTGCCCTCCAATAGTGAATAATACTCAACATTTTTTACTTTGATGTCTTCGCGTTCAATGTCAAACGGAATCGGCGCGGGCACACCATAGCGCTTCACTATTAGTTTCACGCGGGTCTTGGGCTGGCCGCGTAGCATGTTGCTCACGGCGTCAGGCTCCATGTTTTTACCCTCCAGCTTCTCATTGTCTATTTGTATGATTTCATCACCTGCCATGAGGCCGGCTTTCAGCGCGGGTGAGTCAGGGTAGGGCTCGGTAACCACGATCATCTTCTCGCGTGCACCCACGCGCGCACCGATACCGCCATACTGGCCTGTGCTCATAAAGCGGATGTCTTCTATCTCGCTGGCGCTGATGTAGTCGGTATAGGGGTCCAGCGTTTTCAGCATGGCATCTATACCGAAGCGTACGAATTTGTTGGGCTCTACTTCATCTACATAGTTGGTGTTTACCTCGCGCATCACCTTGCCGAAGATGTCGATGTTTTTGGCTACCTCAAAGTAATGGTCGGCGGGGCGGCTGTTGAAGCCCACGCTAAAGCTTACTACCGCGGTAAGGATGACCGTAACGGCAAGGCTGACAAGCCAACGGGTATTTTTCATGGAAGGATAAAACATAGAGTATCTATTGAATAATACGCCTGCCAGGGCGGGTTTGTTGTGGGGGCAAGACTTAAAAATACGGTGTGCAGGGGTAGGATGCAAGTTGCGGTTCGGTAAACAGGGCTAAACTACCGCTCAAGTAACCTAAGGGATACCCCATGTGGGGTAATTGTAAAAAAGCTTAGTTTGCAGTAGCCTGATATGAAGCCGCCCATCTGTAGCATTTGCAACACCCGCTTTGGCCTGGAAGAAGGCGGGCTGGTTACGTTTGTACCCGATGCAGAGGACGTGGTGCTGCTGGAGAAGTTTAAACAGCCAGGCTTTGTGGGGCACCCACCGAACCAGTTCTGGTTTTGCGGGGCGCACATCGCGGCGGCGCGGGAACTGCGTGGGCTGACGAAGCGCGAAGCGTTTAAGGAGATGCGGGAAATTTTAGATAGATCTTCAAACAATAAATCCCATGACTAAGAACAAATTTCTCCAAATTTTAGTATTCTCAATTTTCGGAGTTCTTGGCTATTTAGGAGGGAAATATTTAGTGAATAAATTCATTTTTGGATTGGAACTAGATGGAAGTGTTAGTACTAAAAAATTAGTTGAAATCTCCAATGAATTAAACAAGCATTTACCTAAACATGTAGATAGTTTAACTATTCTTGAGACTACAACAGCATACGAAAACAAGTTAGTCTATAGTTATCGGGTTGAAACCGATACTACAATTGAACTTACCGAAGACGATATAAAAACTGCAATCGGCGACGTCATCTTAAATAAGATATGCAGCGATCCTGATACCAGGGGGTTGCTAAATGCAAAAGTTCAAATGGTTTACAAGTATTATGATTCGAAGAGCAGGTTTATATCTCAGCTGAGTTATGATATTTCAAGTTGCAAGTAATATGAGTTTGGGTAACCACAGCGCGTGCCCACACGCGCAAGCCTCCTGGCTCGTGCGCGTAAGTTCAGTAAACGTATTTGCACATCCAGTGTATTTGAACGAATCATACCAAACATTAACATGCTGCAGATTCACACCTTAGTGAGCCAGGCGGCTCGCGCTGTCGGCGCACGAGCGAAGCCGCTCGCGCGTGCGTGGGCTATTCATTGGGTTCTGATAATGGTTTTCTCATCACTTGGACTACGAGGTCAAGCTCAGCTGAGTCCTTATATTAGTTTGAAAAAGATAGAGGAACTTAAAAATACGCTCCCCAAACAAGATTTATCTACCTTCTCATCTGGTGAGCAGTGCGAGTATGAGATTTTAATGGCAGTTGAAGAATTAAAGGTTTCTAATCCCAAATACCATTGGATTGGTATGCCGTCTAGTTTTGAGGCACAAGCATACTTTATTAAAATGATGCAATATAGGTTTGAAGTTACAGTTGTTGATGATGGATGTCTCAGCGATGGTAGTATGGAATGTCATAATCTTGTAATTGAAGCTGCAATTAAACTGCGCTTCGGTGAAAGTGTACTTAAAGAACTGGAAGAAGAGTGCGAAGAAATTGCAGCCTCTGAAGAAATTAAAATGGAAGAACATAAGCGACGATTTGACATCAGAGCAGACCAGGTTATTATTCCTATTGATACTTTAAAGTAGTTATCTACCTTGTTTTTCGAATTTTATATATTCCCCCGCACCCGCGAGCGTGTCGCGCGTGGGTAGCTTGGTAAAGTCTATCCCGCAAGCGGGAAGCCTGTGGCTGGAAGATGGCACCGCCGCGCAAACTCCCCTCCTGTTCTTAGGAGGGGTGACAGAAAAATGCGGTAGCATTTTCTGTCGGGGTGGTTTAGCCTCCCCAGAGTATCCCCATCACTAATTTTTTTTGCAGCCTGCTGATTTCCAGCATTTTATTTTTGTTTTCCAGGCACCTGCGCGTCCCCTATAGGCACCGCAGGTGTACTTTAAAAGCACCTGCGCGCACACCCATTTGCACGGGCAGGGTGGCCGTATCTCATTGCAGATATGCACCACACCTACTACATCATTCCCGCGTGTGTCATCCTGAGCGTAGCGAAGGATCTCGCCCCACCTTGTCATTGCGAGCGCAGCGAAGCAATCCCCTGCCCACACCCCAAGCCCCGGCAGGAGATTGCCGCGGTCAGCCACTGCGTGCCCTCCCTCGCAATGACACCCACAGATCCTTCAGCCCCTCACGGGGCCTCAGGATGACAACTTCAGCGTACCCGAATCTCCCAGTCCGGCAGCACAGGCTGGGCGCTGTCTGAGCCGCGCTTCGCGGCGAGTTCGGCCAGCCGAGCAGCCGGACGAGGCCCCCGCGGCCCTGAGCGGGGGTGCGCTGCGCACCCCTCGCGCAAGCGAGGAGAGACCCACCATCAAGAATAAATCATAAAAACTCCTATCCCGTCATTCCCGCGAAAACGGGAATCTATCCTAACCATTCATAAATACCCCCTTGTCCAAACACCTCACCTATGAACAATTCCTCACTACCCACTTCGGGGAAGCATTCCGTCTGTCCCCCTGCGCCACTTACCACTTGGACGCCGCCGATGCCGCCATCCGCCCAGCTTACAAAGGCATCTGGCAGTGGTACCGCGGCGCTGCCAAAAGCTTGCATGCAGGCACCTTCCTACCCCTCTACCTACTCACCCAGAGCAGCGGCCCCGCTTTCCGCTTCATGCTCCTCGTCGGCCACTCGCGCGATGCTGCCGCCAAACAACTCTCTGACCTCTTCTACATCCTCAAGCACGAAAAAGCCTTTTGCGACGCCTACCACATCACACCCATCACCCACCACTTCAGCAAGAGCAACTTCGCCATCCGCATCAAGAACACCCCCGTAGTGTTCATGGCCATCGGCGCAGGGCAGAGCCCGCGCGGCCTGCGCTACTTCGGC